>SKER01001407.1_pt2 | contig 11771 bp, 8 predicted proteins | sample 4826961 | NCBI WGS metagenome assembly SKER01 (sample SAMN11008804, study PRJNA524170) | human gut metagenome | biome: Human fecal sample; material: Feces; isolation source: fecal sample from pouch patient p47 | host: Homo sapiens | place: Israel: Tel-Aviv | collected 2016-11-16
AGTAACGTGCCGCTTACCCGATTCATAACTATCAATAAATGCTCCTTGTTCATCATCCCAAAAGTATTTCATTAAGTTCTTAAACAACTGGTCATACTTCGCTTGGTAGCCCGCCACATCTTTGCCTAAGACCTCACCACAAGTCATAATTGTCTTGTAATCTTCAAGTAATAAGATTTGTTCAGCCGCCACGGTACCCTGTTTATCCATTTCTGACCAATCGACAAAGATCCAGTCATTTTTCCGACCATAAATAAAACCATGCTCATTTGTCTGTTGAATAAAGTATTGCACCATACTCTCTAACTTAGGGTAAATAATTTTGAGAAATTCACGGTCACCCGTCATCTGGTAATGATTTAGAACACCAATCACCCACAACATGGAATAGTCGACAATCGTATTCATATGTTGCTTAATATCATCTTGCCCACGCAACGCTAATAACGTCCGTTTATCAATATCTTCGTTGAAGAAAGAATATTGATTGATAAAATTAGCTTGGTACGCGTCACCAGCCCAAATCCACCGATCACGTTTGATCCCATCGATAAAGAACAAGTCACTGCAAAGGTTTAACGTTTCCGTCGCTACATTCCAAATTTGATTGATCAACTTATTATCAGAGGTAAAACTGGAGGGATTATTTTTAGGAATATATTCGTGCATAGCAGTTAATTCAATGTCACCTAACTGACAATGAGGCACAAAGACATATCGAAACGCACGTTTACGAACCTTTGTTGTAGCTGTAACGTCCGACTGCTTGTAATAACACATCTCAACATCCCGTGCTTCAGTTTCGGACTCCCCGTAACATAACGTAACTGGCCCATTCGTTTTGACTGTGACAGTTCCATTCACAGCGCGACCAAAATCATATAAAACGCCACCGTCAACTGCTTGTTGTGCTTTGGCCACTACTTTTTCTGTCCGATATTCAATCACATTAGGATCCTGGTTACGGTCAGTGTAGAGAATATCGTGACCAGCGGGTAATGTGGTGACAAAATTGCTAGCTAGCCAACCACTATCAGATTTGATAATCTCACCAACAATATAAATCGTCGGCAATCCCTGAACGTTACCAACAAACACTTGAATATCAGTCGCACCCGCATCACAATTAATCGCATGATTTAAGCGATACTTAGTGCCATTAACATCAACATAGCCCGTTCCTTTGGCGAGTACTGTAAATTGTGTGGATTCTTTTAAATCATAGTGCCGTTTAAAATTAACATTACGGTTGCAATCATCAATATACCAATAGGCAGGCCAACCCATCCCACGTTCTTCACGTTTAAAATTTTGTAACATTCCTTGGTGGATTTCAAAATCACCAGGATACCATAACCAAACAGCCTCTTTTGACATGAGCATTATCCTCCTTGATTTTAAATAAATAAGCCCGGCAATGCCCGGCTTACATTTTTAATTCTTAGTAATATTAATCAGTTTATTCAGAAACCGTTTTCATCGTTGGGTCTTTTAAACCGGTCTTCTTAATAATAGCGACAATGATCACTGCACAGGCACCGAATAGCACCGTACATCCAACCATAATCCATAATAATAGTTGCGGCGAATATCCCATTAATGTTGGCGTTACTAGCGAGAAAGCAGCGGTCAGCACCCGAACTAAGCCATAAGAAAAGCCCGTCATCGTTGCCCGTGCATCCACTGGATAGAAAGTCTGACTCCAAATTTTATAAAGGGCCTCACCACATAATACTGTACTACCAGAGTAGAAAATATAAACAACGGTGAAAATCTGCCAGTCATCGCTAAAGATCCCTGCAGTCACAAAGGAAAGCAATGCTACGGCAATACCTAAATACATCACTCGGTAGCGATACCTAGTGTCTGAAACCTTTAAATAGATCAGGTTAACTAACAGACACACAATATTGGCAATTAATGCCACGATTGTCGAATAGGCTTGCGTACGGCCATCAACAGTCACTAAGAAATAGTTAACAAATGACCCCCACGTATTGGCCGGCAAATTCCAAAATAGATAAAAAACAGTTAGTAGAATCATTGGTACTAACAAACCACCTGTTCGCAATAGCTGACCTAATCGATACTTCTTAACCGATTGACCGTTAGATGCACAGTCCACATGTTCATGGTCAACTAAGTCTGTTTCAATCTGTTTAAAACGCTTTGAAAAGACCCGCACGCACCAATTAATAATTGCCACTAATCCAATCCAACCAAATAAGGCTGCCGGGCTTCCCATACCACTGTTAGCAGTTATAAAACCAATAAACTGTGACAACAAAATGCCCATCGTCCAAAAAATCTGAGTTGAAGAAATTGCCCGACCATAAACTTTACTAGACATCCGTTCCGAAATAACCGCCAATGACGTTGGTAAATCAGCACCAGAGGCCAAACCAGCAATCACAACACCAATAATCAATATCGTCGTATTTTGTGCAATCGCAATAATAAACGAGCCAATCGCGACAAAAAAGATATCAGCATTAAACACCGCGACCCGGCCAAATTTATCCGACAGCCAGCCGCCCACAAATGAACCAATTGCAACCGCGACCGTCAGCATAGTACTTAGTAGTCCGACCATCCAGCTATTCAGTGCTAAATATTTTGTCCAGATAGGTAGCGCTACTCCCAGACTAACGAGCAACGCTGCATCCATATAGGAAGCTAGACCAGCAACAATTATTAAGAGTACGTTTGCTTTACTCAGCTTTACTTTTTCGTCAACCATCGCAGACACTCCTCCTAAACGAGGTACTTATTAATCAAGTACACCGGTGTACAGCTCCAAGCATGACAATAACTATTTAAAATGGGACTCCCATACGGCGAATAATCAGGTTGATTAGGATCAAATGCTTCCCAATAAGTATCCGCACCTAGCGTAATCATTTTGCCCCAGTAATCTTTCATTAATTGGACGGCCTCTTGCTTTAATCCTGCTTCAAATAATGCTTCCGTAATATGGTGATACATATACGGCGTTGCAATACCAGTAATTGGAAACAGTTTCGTGACGGTCGTTTGCATAAGCGCCGTGGTTTGCTCAGGATCCAAAACATGTGCTAGTGTCATCCACACTTGGCTTGCCACATTAACTTCACGCTGATCCCCTGAGACAAATAACCCCGATTGCGAATCAAACAATTGAGTTTTAGCGTACTGGTTTAATTTACGCAGTATCGCTGTATAGGTCTCTAAGCTTGTATCATTAACCAGTTCCGCAAGCGTAATAAATTGTTTTAGCGTATAAATAATAATGGCCTGCCCAGCCGTTTCTTTGTCAAAATCATTTGACCAGTCGATGAAAACCGGATTTTCTTCAGTCAATTTCAATTTACCTTCAGAAGTAACTTGTGCCAACGCCAAATCCATTTGCTTTTTAGCAACACGATATAAATCATTCAAAACTGTTTTATCAGAACTAAACGCCTCATAATCAGCCAAAATTGAAATAAAGAATAGACTGTAATCAAACAAGAAGGTGTCATCTGGAACTGCCGTTGGTTTAGTAAAAACATTGGCAGGAATCCGGCCAGCCGTTGTAGGCATCGCACCGAACAAATACAGACACCGCTTGACCAGATCTGTATCTTTGAACGTTGCATAATTGGCCAATGCTTGTAGCCGAAGATCACCAATCCATAATCGCCGATCGCGCTTTGGTCCATCTTCAAAGACATCCTGCATACAATCAGCTAATGTTTTCAAGCCAACCTCATAAATCCGTTGTAATTGTGCATCGGCTAATTTCGGTTGATGCACTGTCGCAGTGTCTACCGCACTTGTCGCCGTGACCACTGGATTGCTAAAAACAGCTCGCCATTTTGGTGACGTATCAACAACTATGATCTCAGCATAACGAAAACTATAGCGTCGTGGTAACGTCAGCGTGGTTGGCAGCACATCTAAGTGAACAGTTTCTTCTTGAATCCAAGATTTGCTCAACCAACCGTCGTAATCTTCACTCTTGCGTGCTAATTCTGCAGGCATTTCAGCAAACTTAATCTTAAAACATAGTGGTGCATCCATTGGTGAACCAACAGCGTTAATATTAATACTAAATTGACCAACCTGATGATCGCCAAAATCTATGATAATTTGGTCGTCACGTTTCAACTCATAACTTGATAATCGTTCAATAGGTGCAATTTGTTTAACACCCCATCCTTCAAGGTATTGCGTATCACGCTCGAGCGCCACAATCGATGCCGCCTTAACTTGGGTTTCTTTCAGTATTGGCCGATAGCTTGCCGACTTGTCTAATAATGCTTGATTATGCCGAAATTGAACATCATTATTGATTTGAAAAGTAAACGCCATCTCTTCCACTCGCTTTCTAAATACTTTGTTTAAAAGTTATTAATACCATGTTTCTTTTCCAATCGCATCATTGTCAGCCCTGCTACAAAGCTAATAAAGACAATGGCAGCGAACCCAAACATCGTGTTACGAATTGCTGATGGCACAACTAACGCAGGTGTAATTAAGGCAAATAGGCCACAACATACCCGTGAAAAGCCATTAATAAATCCTTGAACTGATGCCCGAACTTCAACTGGAAATGCTTCCTGTGTCCAAACTTTATACATCGCTTCACCAGCAATATTATTCCCAATGTTGTAACAGCCAATCGTGATGACAATTGGCCATAACGAATGACTACTCATTGCTAGTCCGAGCATTGCCAAAAATTGAACGGTAATCCCAACTAAGAAGAACTTATTACGATACTTACCCCCAGCGACTGATGCAAAAGCCATGGTTGCCAACAACGAGATAAAGTTTAGGACTATCCCAGCACCAGTTGCGAAACTTTGACTCGCATGTGCTTGAACCAGCGTAAACGTTTGAAACTGTCCGAACGTATTGGCCAGTAGATTCCAGCAAACATAGAAGATTAAAATACTGAAGAAGAATGCCATAAAGCGTCCCTTGTTGGCACCAGCGAAGACCGTCTTAATCGAGACCTTCTCTGTTGTCTGTGAAGCTGCTTCGCGATCAATACGCCGTTGTTCACCTTCTTCATGAAATGCTCGGAACTTAGTTGAAAAAGTCCGCCATGCCCAAGTAATCAAGGCAAAAATTGCTAAAATCGAAAAAACAATCCGAGCACCGGAAGCACCGGCCATTTTAGAAACAATAAAGGCACAAACATAAGACATGAAAACCCCAATTTGCCAGAAGATTTGCGTCGACGATACTAAACTAGCCGAGGTCTTATCATCCGGTGCATCATGCGAAACTACGGTTAAACTAATTGGTAAATCAGCACCCGAAGCTAACCCGGTAATGATGACGCCAATCAAAAGCATGATATAATTATTCGAGAAAACACAGATCAAGGCGCCAATCGCATAAATCAGGTTTAACCAATTAAACGATTTAACTAGACCAAAAGATTTTGTTATCTGTCCTGCTAATAAGGATCCAATTGCAATTGCAAAAGTTAGTGCACCTGAAATAATACCAACTTGACTGTTAGTAAGACCTAGTCCGTTCTGCCACACTGTAATAGTCGCGGATAAGCCAACGATAATTCCTGATCCTAAAATGGAACCAATTCCTGCAGCTACTGCTAATGGCCGATATTTTTTCACCATTGAAGTTGACGTCTCGCCGTTATTCATATGAAGAACCTCCCTTTATTTATACGAATATTGTAAGCGATTACTGTAAGGGGTACCATATCTCAACTACATGAATGATCGTGCAAAATCACAGGTTGTACTAAACGATAAATATTAAAGAAGGTTAGTATTAATGACTAGTAAATTTCTCAATTACGAATTATTTGCTCTGACACCGGTTGAGCTAAAGCAACGCCAATCACATGGTAACGTTAACTACATGGACTTAGACTATGTGAATAATCCGATTCCCCAGATGCCCCGCTCAGATTTTTTTAAGTACGGTGATATTGCTGTTACCAAAAATAATCGCTTTTCCTATGTTCCAGCTCACACGCATAGCTTTATTGAGCTTAATTATATGTATGCTGGCACTTGTACTCAGTATATTAATGGCGAAAAAGTGACCCTCCATCAGCACAACCTAATTTTGATGGATAAAGACATTGTTCAGCAAATTGAATCAACGGGCAGTAATGATATTTTGATTAACATCTTGCTCAAGAATGACTCAACGATGAACCAACTTTTCGACTATATTGCCGTTTCAACCAATGAAATCACTCAATTTTTATATAATGCATCCCACATCAATACGTTGCACAACAACTTTATTCTGTTTGACTTAACACACCAAGAAGTTGCCATCAATTTAGTTGAAAGTTTAATTATCAAGGGCCTTACAAAGAGCCGCCAACGTAATAAATCAATGGGCCTGCTGCTATCTACATTAATTCTTGAATTATCGCAATCGATTGAGCAAGAATACATTAACTTTTCTGACAATACGGACGACAATCTTTTGCCAATCATTCAGTACATCAATCAGAATTTCGCCAGCGTGACATTACGTGATGTCAGCGCCAAGTTCTCTTATAATACGAATTATCTGGGTAACAAATTAAAAGAAGCGACGGGCAAGACCTTTAAAGAACTTGTTGACCGCCGCCGAATTTCTGCTGCCCAAAATCTGATGATCAAAACTAACTGTACACTCGCTGACATTTGCGACATCATCGGATATCAAAACACCTCATCACTCTTTCGTCTGTTTAAAAAATACCTAAAGACCACCCCATCCGAATATAAACGAAAAGTTAGTGGCCCACTCAAGCAGTAAAATTGACCGCTGCGACAAACGTCATATATCTCACTAAACTAAAACAACAAGTGCACTCAGATTAGAAATTTCCGAGTGCACTTGTTGTTTTAATTTAAGACCATTCTTAGTATCACGACTAACAATAATTGATCTATTTGGTTAGTACTTCCAGGAACACCTGTGCCATCATCTCAGCATCATCTTGAATTGACGCTTGCATGTAAGCATCCTGCTGTGCCTGGGTATGGTTGATGTCAAAACCATGCTGCCAAGCCAAAACCTCAGTAAACAGCCGCGTCGTGCGGCCATTACCTTCCCGAAACGGATGAAACATGTTGATTTCGGTGACAACTTGTCCCAACGCCTGTGCAAGCTGTTCCCGATCATTCGGTAACATCGCAAAATTATCGAGTTGGCGTTGAATATCCATCTCAGCATTACCAAATAAAGCCACCGGGTGGAAAAACGTCACCACGCCATTCGCAGTCTTGTTGAAATCAACTTCGCGATAGTGACCGGCCCAGTCGTAAATTTCACCGAGCAAAAACCCATTGATCAATTTTAGCTCTCCAATTTGACGTCCTGTCAATTGATGAGAGTCTGGCAGAAGATAGTGATTGCGGGATAATTGCTGTTGCCGTTGCGTACTCACTTTGTACTCAATTTTCTGCAAAGTAGCCGCTTCAGTAATGCCTAAGCGATTTTTCAAAATACCGTTTGGTTGTAGGTAGTCCGCCCATACCTTTCTCATTCGGCTTTACGATTGGTCGAAGTACGTATTCTTGCTAGCATCTCTTGTGCGCTAATCGGGCCTTCGTCATAGAAGCGACGAGCGTCTTGAACATCTTCCTTAGTCGGCTCAAAACCCTCATACATATTGCTGATAATTGCATTCATGGTCGCCCGGTATTCCTCTTGATTCCGAAACTGCACACCCATGATGGTGAACTTCTGATCATCGTGTTCTAAATACATAATCGTATTCTCCTCCTCGAGGTTTGTCAGTGCGGTATACACCGCATCGTCCGTAGCCAAAATCTGAATCAAACGTACCGCGGTGCCACTTGGTTGGTAGTCCGCTTGTTCCCAGTGCTGCACCGTTCTAACCGAGGTGTTGAGTAACTTTGCCAGCTTTGCCTGACTAATTTGGTAATGTTGCCGAATCTCCTTAAGGATTGTGGCAGTTGTTTTCATTTTCATCACCTCACTCACAATTATACCCTTGAAGGGTACAATTGTCGTTATTATGGCCTCACACCTTAGCAAAACAGACCAACTAATCAGAAAGCAGTAGCATGACCACTCAACCCATTCACGCGCGCTATTCAATACCAACCAGTACCCCATCAAAGTCATGCACCACTTTTTAACAATCGGGTGGCACATTAATTAATTACGATATTTCTGCCAAATTTCACGAACACTCGATGATTTCATTTGGTGCTTTCACGTTCTACCAACGTCGTTCCCAGTTCAATGCGCTGGGCTGCTTGACGATCATCTTGGAATCGGCTCACCAACAAATCGATGGCCGTCTTTCCCATCAGTTCAGTCTCAACATTGACCGAGCTAATCTCTGGATACACATATTCGGCCAGCGTCGTGTTATTGAAACTAAACAACTTGACCCGCTGTGGCACAGCAATATCAGCTTGCTGTAACGCTTTGAGCGCACCGGCTGCCATCGGATCATTAGCGATAAAGAAAGCGTGTGGTAAGCGGTCACCTAACATTTCAATGGCTCGTTTCATCATCAGATAACCAGATTGACTAGTGTAATCACCAGCTAATACATACTCAGCATGATAGGCATGATGCCGCTGCAACGCCTGTTCAAAGCTTTGCTGACGTTGATTGGGAATCTCCACCTGCTGATCAGTGGACCACTCTTTGCCATAAATCATGCCGATATCTCGGATACCACGCCGCCAAAAATAATCAACGACGCGGTTAGTAGCAAACGTAAAATCAGTCACCACACTGCTGAATCCCTGAGCAAAGTGATCGTCATCAACAAAAACAAGCTGGCTTGACAAACGACTCAACTGTTGTACTTGGACAGGGCTAAATTTTCCCACCGCCACGATTGCATCAATATCATCGCCAACCTGATCTAAATTATTCTGGAAGATACTAGTCGTCGTAAAACCACACACTTGAGCTTGATGCTCAATTCCTTTACGAATCGCTAAATAATATAAGTCATCATGTTCTTGAATCTTAGAGTACCACTGAATCACAGCGATATTTTTCCGCATTAGCGCCTTTATATGCTGACGTTTACGCTTACTGTACCGCAGCTCGCCAGCAATCGTAAACACGCGCTTGCGTGTCTGCTCGCTCACTGATAGTGTCTTGTCATAATTTAAGACCCGCGATACCGTCGCCAATGAGACATCTGCTCGTTGCGCAATATCTTTTAACGTTACGGCCATCGTCATTCCTCTTTTCTCTTAATTAGCACTGAATAACAAACGTGGGGCAACTGGGCGTGACACTATTCACCAATCATGACTAGTCGGTAAATCGCGTCTGCAACACCCCGTTGCCCCACGTCTTCATTTGATTAACAACTTAATCGTGCATTGCTGCGACAAAACGATCAAAGGCTGCCTCACCAGCGTCATCCCACTTAAAGACCCCAGCATCGGCCAGAACCCGGGCAAAGACGTTGCCGACCGCCGTATCAATGACAGTCGTCACATTGTCAGCGGTGATGGTATTAGTGGCCTTCAATTGATCAGCCCATGCTTGATGCATCGCGACCATTTGATTAGGCTGATCCAACAAGTATTTGCCGACTTCAGCTAATTCGGTCTTCAACCGGGCTGGTAAAATGGCCCGGCCCATCACTTCAATCAAGCCAATATTTTCCTTCTTGATATGTTGAACATCCTGATGTGGATGGAAGATGCCATCTGGAAATTCAGCAGACGTCTGATTATCACGCAAAACGATATCTAATACGTAGTCATCGCCAACTTTGCGTGCAATCGGTGTCGTTGTGTGATGACGTGTGCCATCCGTATAAGCACGAACATCCACACTCTCGTCCGAATAATTCTTCCACGTCTCATGAATCTTCACAGCGGCATCCGTTAATGCAACCAAGTCCTGACTCGTCAGCCGAATCGTCGACATTGGCCATTTAACAATCCCAGCCTTAACACCCGCGATACCTAAGTCAATCGTGCGTGCAATTGGCGCTTTCATCATTGGAAATTCGTGCCGACCACCTTGGTAATGCTCGTGTGACAGCATTGAACCACCAACAATTGGCAAGTCCGCATTACTGCCCACAAAGTAATGTGGAAATTGCTGAACAATTTCAAGTAAGTTGGTAAAAGTTTGCCGGTTAATGACCATTGGCCGGTGCTCTTGATCCAAGAAAATCGAGTGTTCATTAAAGTAAGCATATGGAGAATATTGGAAACCCCAAGTATTGCCACCAAGTGTTAACCGAATAATTCGGTGATTGCTCCGTGCTGGGTAACCGAGCCGGCCTAGATAGCCTTCATTCTGCATACATAGTTGGCAAAGTGGATAGCCATCTTGCGGTTGGTTACGCGCTGCCGCAATCGCTTTAGGATCCTTTTCAGGCTTTGATAAGTTGATGGTAATCTCTAAGTCACCAAATGGCGTTTTTGCTGGAAAGACCACGTTTTTCGCAATGGCCCGCGTCTTGATATAATCATTAGCTTTGCTTAAGTTAAAGAAATAATCGGTTGCCGTTTGCGGACTAACCTGATACTTATCCCAAAAACGTTGGTTTAATACGGATGGTAACGGGGTCACAAGATCCATCAATTGATCCGCTAAGATATCTTCATCCGATTGGGTCGCTTCGATCTTGCCATTTTGAATCGCCGTTTTAACCAAGGCATCGGTTAAACTTGTTAATTGGTCATCGCTTGCCGCAATCGGATCACCCTCGCCGACCAAACCAAGAACCCGGTTATGCACATAGATTCGATCTAATTCAGTATATTGCGAAGGCGACGCGATCACCGCCGTGACAAATTGATCCAAACTCGTCATTATGCTTGGCCTCCCCGATCATCATAGCCGGCCGGATGACTTTCTTTCCAAGTCCAAGCCGTCTTGATAATTTCTTTCACATCATCATACTGAGGTGTCCAACCTAAAACAGTACGTGCCTTGTCGCTAGCTGCAACCAATGTGCTTGGATCACCAGCGCGGCGTGGTGCCATGACTGCTGGAATTGGCTTACCAGTGACTTCACGAGCAGCGTCCAACATTTGTTTGTTGGAGAAGCCCGTTGAAGAACCCAAGTTAAACGCATCGCTATCGTGCCCCTGCTTTAGGTATTCCAAGGCTAAGATATGTGCATCAGCTAAATCGACAACGTGAACATAGTCCCGAACATTGGTCCCGTCTGGAGTTGGATAGTCGTCACCGAAGATTTGTAATTGATCCCGTTCACCAGCAGCTACTTGTAAAATAATTGGGACGAGATGCGTTTCTGGTGCGTGATCTTCGCCGATGCTGCCGTCAGGCTTAGCCCCCGCCACGTTAAAGTAACGTAAGGCCACGAATTTAATCCCGTAAGCCACATCTGACCAGTGCATGATCTTTTCCATCGCTAATTTACTTTCGCCGTATGGGTTAGTTGGCACTTGTGGGTCCGATTCCTTGATTGGCACCTGCTTAGGTTCACCATAAGTTGCTGCGGTCGATGAGAAGACGATTTTCTTCACATCGTGCTTAGCCATCACTTCGAGCAACTTAACCATCCCTGCCGTGTTGTTATCAAAGTACTTGAGCGGATCTTTCATCGATTCAGGAACAACTGAGAAAGCTGCAAAATGAATGACACCTTCAACGTTTTCTTGGTCAAACACGGTATTCATGAACGCCGTATCCCGGACATCACCTTCATAAAAACGCGCGTGTTCATTGACCGCTGCCCGGTGCCCCGTGACCAAGTTATCAACAACCGCCACGTCATACCCCTTTGCAACCAACCGATCAACTGCGTGTGAACCGATGTAGCCGGCACCACCTAAAAC
>SKER01002541.1_pt1 | contig 11765 bp, 15 predicted proteins | sample 4826961 | NCBI WGS metagenome assembly SKER01 (sample SAMN11008804, study PRJNA524170) | human gut metagenome | biome: Human fecal sample; material: Feces; isolation source: fecal sample from pouch patient p47 | host: Homo sapiens | place: Israel: Tel-Aviv | collected 2016-11-16
GGTTTCAAACCTAATTCTAAGTAGGTTTCTATCTTTATTCGGTCGGTTATGGTAAGATGGGAGTAGCTCATAGTTTTTCCTCGGGTTCTGTTTGTGTAGTTACTTACAGTTTACACCAATGAAACGCTATGAGTTTTTTGTTGCACTATATTTTACAATTTATCATAAGAAAAGGCTACTTGAGTTGTCAAATAGCCTTCTCTCAATGGCTCTTTATGAGCCTTCTGTTTGATTGATAAACTTGACTATCCTATCATGTTTTCTGAGGTCTGTCAAGAAAACCATTTTCAAGTTTTCACACCTTTCTCAAAAAGTTAAAAATTTTTCGCAAAAACACTTGACTCTAACCTAAGGGGAGGGTTTATACTATGCTTGTAAGGAGGAAATCATGTACCATATCAAAGAAGCTGCGCAGCTTTCAGGTGTCTCTGTCAAGACCCTGCACCACTACGATAAGATAGGACTCCTGGTCCCTTTAAAGTCAGAGAACGGCTATCGAACCTATAGTAAAGAGGATTTGGAACGCCTTCAGGTCATTCTTTACTATAAATATCTAGGCTTTTCTTTAGAAAAAATAGCAGAGCTATTAAAGGAAGAAAGGACTGACTTGTTGCCCCATTTGACTAAGCAGTTGGAGTGTTTGACTCGAGAAAGGCAACATCTGGATACCTTGATTTCCACCTTGCAAAAAACCATTCAAGATCAAAAAGGAGAAAGAAAAATGACTATTGAAGAAAAATTCACTGGATTTAGCTATCAAGACAATCAAAAATACCACCAAGAAGCGGTAGAAAAATATGGTCAAGAAGTCATGGATCAAGCCCTCGAACGCCAAAAAGGTCGTGAAGATGAGTCTACGGTCGCCTTTAACCAAGTTTTTCAATCCTTGGCACAAAACCTTCAAGCTGGTTTACCTGAAACAGCAACTGAAAACCAAGAGCAAGCTGCCAAGCTCTTGCAAGCCATTCGTACTTATGGATTTGACTGCTCTATTGAAGTCTTCGGACATATCGGTAAAGGCTACGTCTGCAACCCAGAGTTCAAGGAAAATATTGACAAGTTTGGATCTGGTACAGCCCAGTATACATCAGATGTCATTGCACAGTATGTCCAAACTCAATCAAAATAAAATCGGAGGAGTATTCTTCCGATTTTTTCTAAATTCAAATACTACTTGCTTAATAATTTTTCTACTACATTCAGTTTTCGCATGGTTAAATCTACATTAAAAAGCTTTTCAAGATAGTTGGTATTGAGCTTTTTTCGTTTTGCAGTTCTAGGGAGATAGAGGTAAAGACAATGGCTACCGATACAAATTTCTTCTTCACCGTAATCAATTTTCAATTTTTCTAGAGGGAGACTTTGAATAGATTCTTGATAAAAAATCACGTGTATACGGTCATAAAGATAGTGTTCTCCAAACGGGTTTTCTTGGACAATTTTTGTAAAATCACTTTTATTCTTGATTACCATTTTTAAGTCAGCACCAATTTTTTCCTTTATTAGAGCATGAACCTGTTCTCGTATTTCTTCTAGGGTTAAGTCACTTTCAAGAATGATATTTCCACTTTGAATATAAGTTCGAACTTGTTGAAAACCAGCTTCTGTCAAGATATCTGCTAGGTAAGACATTCTAGGGATAGCATTTTTTCCATTAGGAGTAACACCTCTTAGTAAAATAATATGTTCCAAAATAGCTCCTTTCTTTATAACATCCTTAGATACTAAATCATTTATAGATTAAGTTTGATCCTGCCACCCAGCCGGTACAGAGGGCAGAAGTGATGTTAAAGCCACCCGTGTGGGCATTGATATCTAGTACCTCGCCAGCAAAGTGGAGACCAGGTACCAGCTTACTTTCAAGGGTTTTAGGATTGATTTCCTTAAGACTGACGCCTCCTTTGGTAACAAAGGACTTAGCCAATGACATTTTACCAGTGACAGGAATTTTGGGAGCCTTGATAAATTGGATAAGGTGGTCACGCTCTTTTTCGGTTAGCTGTTTGACTTTGTCAGGATATTCTTGCACAAAAAATTCTACCAATCGTTCCGGAAGCCAAGCTTTTAAAGCATTTTTCAAGGATTTTTCCCGATTCTCTTCTAGAAATGCAGCCAAGTCCTTCTCGGAAAGTTGAGGCAAAACATCGAGTGAGAGAACCTCTCCGCCCTTGACAAAGCTAGACATACGTAGGGCAACAGGGCCGGACAAACCAAAGTGGGTAAAGAGTAGATCATGAGTAATGGCATGCTTGCCATAGCTTAAGGTCACATCATCCAGTGAAATTCCCTGCAAGGCCTTATGTGGAAAATCCGTCAATAAAGGACTTTCAGTGGCTTCAAGCTCCGTAATGGTATGTTTAAAATGACGGGCAATCTCGTGACCAAAACCAGTCCAACCAGTCGAAGGATAAGATTTGATCCGCTGACTTAAGGACAAACTGGTCGTCTATTTTTTTAACCGAAACAATTTCTGTTTGAGTAGCAATTTGCCCACCAAGTTCAATGATTTTCTTCTCTAGGGCTTCGATAATGGTCCGAGATTTGTCAGTAGCAGGAAAGACACGTCCGTGGTCCTCAACCTTTAGTTTAACCCCATTTTCAGTGAAAAAGTTGATGATATCGTGGTTATCAAACTGGGAAAAGACACTGTATAGAAAGCGTCCATTTCCAGGGATGCCAGCTAGTAGGTCATCTAGACTTCCATTGTTGGTCACATTGCAACGACCACCACCTGTACCTGCTAATTTTTTCTGAGTTTCCGATTTTTTTCGATGAAAAGGGTTTTCTGACCATAAAAGCTACTGGAAATCGTAGCCATCATACCAGCAGGTCCTCCACCAATGACAATAGTATCAAAATGTTTCATAAATCTATTGTACCACAAAAAGAGTCTGGGACAATAGTCCCTTATCTCCAAAAATAGCAACGGATTTGCCGTTGCTTTTTTGCATGATTGCGGTAGTCTTGGTAAAATAGAATTGTCCAATAAACCATTTAGAAAGGCTATCCCATGCATATCCCTATAACACAACTCAAACAACTTTACCACTAGAAATCAGTTCTTTCTTGCCACAAGACCATCTCGTCTTTACTATTAAAAAAGTGGTGAATACCTTGGAGGATTGTCACTTCCAGGCCTTCTATCATGCCTTTGGTCGCCCGTCTTATCACCCTAAAATGCTTGTATCTGCTCTTCTGTTTGCCTATTCACAAGGGATTTTCTCTGGTCGAAAAATCGAAAAAATGATGATTGAAAATCTCGCTATGCAGTACCTAACAGGACAGTTGGTTGTCAGCTACCGCACTATCAATTGTTTTTGTGTCGCTGAAGGGATGGAAGAACTCATTCGTGATCTTTTCATTGATCTCAATCTTCGTTTAAAAATGGAAGAGTTAGTAACCTTAGATTGTCTGTTTATTGACGGGACTAAGATTGAAGCCAATGCCAACAAGTATAGTTTCGTGTGGAAGAAAGCGACAGAGAAATTCTCCGCCAAACTTCAAGAACAGATACAGGTCTATTTTCAAGAAGAAATTACTCCCCTGATCCATCAAGCTATCGAACTGGATGCACAAGAGCCTATCTCCTCAGGGCAGTTGCTTGCATTCGCTCAAGTCCTTGAAGAAGAATTGGAAAAATTGAACCAAGACATTGAGGAGACACCCCTTAAAGGGAAGGATGAACGTAAAACCCAGCGTCGGAAACTCAAGAAAGTCTTGCGTAAAGTCAAGGAGGATTTTTCAGTACGTGCTGAAAAATATGAAGGCTACCAAGAGACATTTGAAGGGCGTAACAGCTTTTCCAAAACAGATACAGATGCCACTTTTATGCGGATGAAAGAAGACCACATGAAGAGTGGTCAACTCAAGGCTGCTTACAATCTTCAAATCGCTACTGAAAATCAATTTGTTCTTCACTATGATGTCTTCTCAAATCCGACAGACACCAAGACTCTTCTCCCCTTACTTGAAACCTATCCGCATGAATTGAAGACAGTTGTCGCAGATGCTGGGTATGGAAGTGAAGAGAACCTCCTTCGTTTAGATGAAAAGGAGGTGAAGTATCTGATTAAGTATGCCATGTTTGATCAGGAACAGAAGAGAGGGTATAAACAGTCAGCTAGAAACTTAGGAAATTGGCACTATGATGACAGGGGGATAGCTACATACATCCTGACGGCTGGTGTTATCGTTTTCACTATATCAAACATCAGAAAACACAGGCAGACTTTCAACAGGAAATCAAGGTTTACTACGTTGATGAACCTGAATCAGCCCCTCAAAAGGGAATGTATATGAACGAACGCTATCAACACTTAAAAGCTAAAGAATGTCAGGCGCTTTTATCTCCTGAAGGTAGACAGATTTTCGCTCAACGCAAGATTGATGTGGAACCTGTCTTTGGGCAGATAAAGGCTTGTTTGGGTTACAAGAAATGTAACCTAAGGGGCAAGCGTCAGGTGAGAATTGACATGGGATTGGTACTTATGGCCAATAATCTCCTTAAATACAATAAGAGAAGGAGTCAAAATTAAAAGCTAGAGTTCCGCAATTGGGAATCTCTAGCTTTTTTGTGGTTGAGAAGTATTTTGTCCCAGGCTCTTTCTTGTCTGAACTTTCTCTGAACTTGCTATTGTAAAATAGTGTCAAATAAAGAAAAGGAGTTCAGTATGGAACATATAGTGAAAATAGAAGGAGTCTGCAAAAAGCATGGCAGCAAGCAAATTTTAAAGGATATTTCTTTTACTGCTAGAAGCGGGCGGATTACAGCTTTTCTGGGTCCAAATGGTGCAGGGAAAAGTTCGACCTTGAGGATTCTCTTGGGATTAGATCGGGCGACGGCAGGGACTGCGACTTTTGATGGGCAAACCTATCAGTCAATGACCTATCCGCTCAGAACGGTAGGTGCAGCCTTTGACGGCATTGGCGGTCTGCCCAATCGAAAGGTCTATGACCACCTGAGAATTATTGCGGCGAGTAATGCTATTCCCAAGTCTCGGATCGATGAGGTTTTGGAGATGACTGGAATCGCTCATAAGAGAAAGGACCTCTTGTCAAGCCTGTCTCTGGGGGAAGGTCAACGCTTGGGTTTGGCAGCAGCTTTGCTGGGTGATCCTCAGTTTCTTATATTAGATGAGCCGACCAATGGACTGGATCCAAGCGGGATTAAGTGGTTTAGAAAGTTCATCCGTCAGCAGGCTGATTTAGGGAAAACGGTACTTCTATCCTCCCACATCTTGTCAGAGGTGCAAATGGTGACAGATGATGTAGTCTTGATTCATCATGGGCGAATTATTGAGCAGGGACGATTGGAAGAGGTGCTACAAGATTCAGACAGTCTAGAAGATCTCTTCTTTGATTTGACAGAGGAGGTTTAAGATGAAAGAAACGATGTCCTTATTGCATTCAGAATGGTTGAAAATTTGCTCAACCAAGGCTTTCAAAGTGAGTATGGCCTTCATGCTGCTATTGGTGCCTGCCGTATCCTGGCTGGAGGGGCGACAGTATTTATCTGTCGGCTTGGATGCCACGCCTGAGACGGTTCCCGGCCTGGCAGAAGCCATTGACCCGTTGGAATATCTAGGCCTCAATGGTGCCTCTATGGCAGGCATGGTTTTGGTCATCTTAGCTGGAATCTTGGGAGCTATGGAATTTCAGTCTCATAGCTTGAGAACCAGTCTTTTATCCTGTAATAACCGCCTGAAGTTGCTTGTGGGGAAACTCATGACCTTTGCTTGCTTTTCTATTGCCAGTAGCTTTTTATCAATCTATTTTAGTTATATGGTCATGCACCTGGCTTTAGGAAAGGAAGGGCTTGATCCGATTCTGCTCAATCAGGCAGCTTGGAGTTTGATTTTGTGGAAAACCTTATCTCTAACCTTATTAGGAATCCTTTCATTTTTGTTAGGTTTATTGGCTCGGACCATGCTAGTTCCTCTGCTTTTTCTCGTACCCCAAATCTATAATTTAGGAAACTACCTAGCTGCTCACACGAGTTGGGGAGCTTATTTGCCACAGCCAGCAGGAGAGTTGTTTGCTGCAACGCCAACTTCCCAATATGCTAACAATCCCTTGCAAGGACTCTTGATACTTGGTGCATGGTTACTAGTCATCGGCGGCATGACTTCTCTGCGCTTTTTGAAGACGGATTTAGGAGGACGCTACTGATGATCAAAGCTCTTCTTAGAAGTGAATGGATTAAGTTCCGTTCTTACTATCTCGCTCTTGGTGCAGCCTTGGTGGCTCTGGTAATCGTTCCATTTTTTCTGATGAATCTTGACTACAGTCAGACAGAAGTTGGCCAGACGAAGGCTCTGAGTGAGGCTTTGCATGCACTCTATCTGGCGCAGCCTGTCATCGTCATCTTTACTTCCCTCTATTTTGCCCAGGAGTTTGTCAAGTCTGGGATGCGAACGAATTTTCTAACCGTATCAAATAGAAAAATTTGGTTGGCAGGGAAAATCTCATTTTTGAGCTTGTTGCTCTTGCTTCTCTATAGTATCATGATAAGCAGCTGTTTCCTTGTTATGCTGGCTCGTTTTGACCTAGACTTTAGCTGGTCCTTGCTGGGGAAATTCCTCTATTATAGCTCTTTTGGTCTTCTCAGCAATCTTTTTCTGGCTCTTTTAGCTGCCGGTCTCGCCCTGCTCTTTCAATCTTGGGTTGTGCCGGTGTCGGTGCTTTTTCCTCTCTTGATTGGTCTCAGTCGTTTGTTGGCAACTTTTATCAAGGAAGCAAAATACCTGCCCGATCTGGCTACGCTAAATCTTTTTGAGTATGAAGGACTTCAGCGTTCAATAGATATCTCAGGGCTAGGAATACAGCTGTTCTGGTTAGCTTTGGTTTGGAGCTCTGCTATAGTCTTAACCTTGAAACGAGATGTTCGCTAGAGGTATGCTATAATGGAAATCATGAGACAGTATCGTATTTTGGTCGTTGATGACGACCGGAGCATTTTGAAGTTGGTGAAAAACGTCCTAGAGCTCGATGCTTATGATGTGACGACGCTTGATCGGATAGAAGACCTAGAGCTGACGCATTTTGTCGGATATGACTTGATTCTGCTGGATGTGATGATGGAGCCTGTTAATGGTTTTGAGCTGTGTTCCTACATTCGTCCTCATCTTTCGTGTCCAATCATCTTTCTGACGGCCAAGGAGTTGGAGGCGGACAAGGTGGAAGGGCTCTTTCGTGGAGCAGACGACTATATTGTCAAACCTTTTGGGACCAAAGAATTGCTGGCGCGTGTCAGAGCTCATCTTAGGCGGGAGGAAAGACGTGAGGAGCGATATTCTGAAATTGCTTCTTGTCAATTTTATCCAGAGCGCTATGAAGTTGCCTGTTTTGGTAAAGTCTTGAAATTTTCAGAGCGAGAGTTTAAGTTGCTGCATTTATTAGCTAGCAATCCCAAGCAGACTTTTTCAGCTGAACGCCTGCATACCTTGCTTTACCCAGAAAGCTCAGAAACACAGCTTCGCTCCATCTCAGAATACGTATATCAGATTCGTCAAAAATGCAAACAAGAAGGGTTGCAAGCAATCGCAACAGTGAGAGGAGTGGGCTATAGATGGCAATTAGAACACGAAATTTCAAAAGCCTAGTCTGGACAACCAGTTTAAAAATCGTTTTTTTCCATGTTTTGATTTTTATGTTTATAGGCTATGAATTTACGCAAGGAAGTAATCACGTTCTTTTTACCTTGTTCTTTTGGGCAGGGAGCTTACTGCTGATTACTTTTTATCATATTTTGAAATTGCTCCGAAAAATCGATAGGGAAATAAAAATGCTAACGAGCAAGAAGCTTTTAGAAGAAAATCAAAGCCAGCTTTTTCGGATTGAGGAAATGCTAGAAGTCTATAGCGATTTACGGAGCAGCCACCAAGAAAATGTTCGTCTTCTAGAAAAAGAGCAGCAGCATAATCAGGAGTTGATTTTACAGCTATCAGCGACATCGCACGATTTGAAGACGCCCCTAACTGTGATTAAGGGGAATGCTGAGCTCTTGGAATTGGCGCAGTTGGGCCAGCCACAGGCAGACTATGCTGCTGAGATTTTGCAGGCTAGTCACAATATGGAAGAATATTGTGGCTCTCTTATTGATTACGCTAAGACTTTTCAGATTGATTCTAATCAGTTTAGTCAGCTTTCCTTAGAGGACCTTTTGGCTTATCTCCAGGACGATTGGGTACTGTTCAGCAAACAGGAAAGCTATTGTTTTTATCTCCAAGAAGATTGTGATCTTAGTCTGATTTTGTCGATTCATTTGGACTATCTCAAACGGGCTTTGCTCAATATTTTACTGAATGCGCTTGAACATGCAGACCAGGATCAAAAGGAAGTCAAGCTAACGGTATCAGTGCAGCAGGACCAGTTGGTTTTTGCTATCTGGAACAACGGCCCTGCATTTTCAGAGGAGATGCTGCTGGGAGCGGAACGGCTCTTTTACCAGAGTGACCAAAGCCGCAATTCAGCTAATCCCCATCATGGTATCGGCTTAGCCTTTTCTAAGCAGGTAGCTCTCTTGCACGGTGGTCGTCTGACCCTGCTCAATCCAGACCAAGGAGGAGCCTGTGTCGAGTTGACTGTAGCTTTAAAAGGCAAATAACAAAGGAAATCGATAAAGATGATAAAAGAGAGTGGGACAGAAATAGGTCATTCGTTAGAATTCGATTTCGCCGTCCCACCTCCGCACAGTTGAGTAGAGCTGTAAAAGCTGATGAAATCAGCCTAGTAGAGCCCACTCAACCACTGCATCTTGCTCGACGATCCAAAGACAATAGAGAGGCTAGGACTTTTGTCCCAGACTCCGTCCCGCCACCTTTTGTCCAAATGGAACTGAAAGTTTAGAGAGGCCCACTTGCAAAGCAAGCAAAATCATACAGCCAGCTCCCTCTAAAAAACATCAGATTTTAACTGGAAGAACGCTAAGTGACAAAAATGTAAGATTAGCGTCCAAAATGAAAGATTAGCTTATGAAAACTTGTCGGGCTTTTCGGTATGATAATAATATCGTTTTTAGTTTGCTTTCAGTAGGGGGCAGCAGCTCAGCTAATCTTAGATTATTTAGAGCAGTACAAGGCAGGGCCGAGTGGCGTCCTGCCTATCAAGTCGGATGATAAGCTGGTCATGCTGAAGACTGAAGATATTATCCTAGCAGACATCAACCAGACAACTCTAATGATTTACAGTAGAGAAGGCATTTACCAGACGACAGAGACCTTGACTCGTTTTCAAAATCGTCTCAATAGCCGGAATTTTATTCAAGTTTCTCGACATGCTGTTATCAATATCGATCATTTAGAGTCTTTATCTGATAGTTTTTCAGGCAATATGACTGCCAAGCTAACTCATAAAATCAAAACAGATGTCAGTCGTCGCTACGTCAAATCGTTGATGGATTATCTAGGAATTTAGGAGAAAAGCTATGAACATAAAAAAATGGTTGCACCACATACTGTCTGGTATCCGAACGGGTAGTACAGTCTATCTGATTGTCATTGCTCTTTCTACTCAAAAATCAGCACCAACGATTGGAAATATTATTAGTGCCTTTGTTCTTAGTGGCTTGATTGGGATGCTTGGCCCACTATTTGATATTTTTGATGAACGTTTTGCTCACTCTACTTTATTACTGTTTCACTTTTTAGCGGTTGCAGTCTTGGTATGCTGTTTTATGGTCTACAATAACTGGGCATTTTTAATTGCCAACTGGCATTTCTGGCTGAATTTTATCTTGATTTATCTTTTTGTCTGGTTGTTTATCTATCTAGATACAAATATTAAAACTAAAAAGATTAATAAGGTCTTGGACAAGCGTCGCTTAAAAAAGAATCTGAAATAATATCAGGTTCTTTTTTCTTGTCAAAGATTTTTAAAGTGTTATAATATGAATGAATAGAAAATCCAATTCATTCGCAAAAGGAGAAGGTCATGGACAAAAAAGCTGAATTATTGGCTGAGGCTAGGCAGGTATTTGCTGAGAAGGGCTATAAAAAGACGAATATTTCAGATATTACCAAGCGTGCTGGCATGGCTGTTGGCTCCTTTTATAAGTATTATGAGTCCAAGGAAGCTATTTTTTTAGAGGTCTATGTAGCGGAGAATAACCGCATACGTGAGGAAACCATGCAGCGCGTAGATTGGCAAGGTGAACCTGAGGTAGTCGTTGAACAGCTTTTTGCAGTCACTTTTGAGTTGATTTCGCCTAATAAAATTTTGGCTGAGTGGAGCAAACCCGGGATTTCTCAGATCTTGCACGACTACTATAATCAGGATGCTGGTCGCGCGGCCAATGCTTTTCATCAGTTTCTGATTCAGACTTTCAGCCAGCGCTTGCAGGAGAAGGGCTTTTCACAGGAGGAAGTCGCCCAAATCATGAAGGCTTACGATTTGATCTACTACATTGACATGCATGTGACAGAGCAGGATTTTCCAGGTTATTTTGAGAGTATCGAGACCTTGGTGAAATATTTTTTAAAGGGAATTTTTTCAAAATAATAAAAGTTCCTTTTCTTGAAGATTTATATGAATGAACAATTTGAAATATTCATTCATATTAAAAAAGGAGGTGATTGATATGTCAGACACTTTAAAAATAGAAGGGAGGTGAATCCGATTAAACAAGAAAAAAAGGAATTGTTTTTTTAAATGAATCATGCATTCAGAATAGGAAGTGAGGAAAATAATGAGCAAACAAGGAGGATATAGCATGAGTGGGATGACTATTTTGGGTATCTGTATGATAGTAATAGGTATTTTGATTGTTGCCTATGGTGGAGTGACGGTTGGTTTTAGTTTTAGTTTGGACTTTCAGAGCTTTTTATTGGGTGGGTTGATTGTTGCCCTTCTTGGGATGGCTTTGATTCCAGATTTTCCGCTTGCTTGTAAAGTAGGTGGCTTGGCTTTAGTAAGCTTATTATCTATTGTCTATATTCATAGTATGCCAAATGATTTTGAGTTTATGATGAAACTTATTGCGGATGTAGTAATCTTAGGGCTTTCAACTTGGATTATGATGTTGTTTTTGAGAAAGTAGGAGAAAGATATGATTGTTGTCTATGATTCTAATACAGGAGTTGGCAAACGGTTTGCAGAATCGTTGGGCTATCCGACACAAAGCATCAAGGAAAAGTTGGAAGAACCCTGTATTCTCATTACTCGAAATGCAGGGGCTGGGAAAATTCCTTGGTCAAGCAAACGCTTCATCAAGAAACACTCAGGCCTGATTAAAGGTTTTGTCAATAATGGAGATTCGGTTAAGCATGGTCGGACTTTCTGCGGGGCGACAGCTTTGATTATCGAAAAATATGGGCTGCCGCACATCTGCGATATTGACCGAGGCGGTAAGGAATCGGACATCAAACTTGTGCAGGAATACTTAGCTAAACTCTAAGTACGGATTATTTGTATGATAAATCTCTAGGAAAGGATGGGTGATAATGACTCATCCTTTTAAGATGACAAAAATGTAAGTTTAAAGCTTAAAATAAAAGGTTGCCCTATTGTAAAATGAAGTGCAATACAAAAGACATGTTCATCTGATATACTAGAGTTGCGAAAAACAGTATAAAGGAAGATGAACATGTCCACTAATTATTCTACCACAAATCAATCATACAAGCACTTATCTGAAGCTGAGCGAGGGGAAATTGAAGCTTATTTAAGCGTAGGACTCAAACCTGCTGAGATTGCTCGTAGACTAGGGAGAAATCGCTCTACTATTACTCGTGAAATTAATCGTGGTTCCATAACACAAGTGAAAAAAG
>SKER01002549.1_pt1 | contig 11743 bp, 11 predicted proteins | sample 4826961 | NCBI WGS metagenome assembly SKER01 (sample SAMN11008804, study PRJNA524170) | human gut metagenome | biome: Human fecal sample; material: Feces; isolation source: fecal sample from pouch patient p47 | host: Homo sapiens | place: Israel: Tel-Aviv | collected 2016-11-16
GACAGATGATATGGACGCGGCACTGGCATTCCATAAAGAGATGAATTGCGTCTGTTTTGAGAATCCGGAGATGGGTATTTATTTTATTAATGATCCGGATGGGTATTGGGTGGAGATTTGTCCGGTTGAATAAGTTTTCTATTTAGTTCATCATCGTGGCCTCTCGGTCCTTTAGAAAGCGTTGGTATTCTGTTTTTGGCTAAGATTCCACGATGAAGAAGTTGTAAGGGCGCCAGAATTTTCTAAAAGCACCCGGAATATGAGTCAAACTCGCCATCCGGCTCAAACAGTGACTCATATTCCAGGTAACGAAAATTTTGACGCCCTAACAACTTCTAACATCGCTCCATATACGCCTAAAACAGAATACCAACGCTTTCTAAAGTCGTGACTGGCCAATGATAATGAATTCAATAGAGGGACTGTAACTTTTGTGTGTAACCGGGAAGTTGTGGTGAAGGCCCTTGGTTTTCTGGCTTTTTTGTTGCCATATGTTCGTAAGAACCTGTTGCTTGCAGGTTATGTTGGTAACGGGTTTTGTAAGCAAACTTTCGGCATCACAACGGTTACGGTTCCTCTGTTTTATTTTTTATGGCATGCGAAAACGTGACTGAAAAAAAGTATAGCAGGGATTGCTGTGCATATGAAATCATGGTTGGAACTTCTTAAGTAAAAAAATCGGCCGTTAGCCGGTCAAAAATCATTTGTCTGAGCGATCAGCGAGTTATGATTTTTGACCGGCTGCTTTTAGGTCGATTTTTTTGCTTTAGATGTTCCCCATGATCGAATCAGCACAGCAATCCCTGCTATACTTTTTTCAGGCCCGGGGTAAGCCACCATAATAAATGAAACACCCCTACGCATTCATCTTCAATATCGGACTGATTTTTTTATAAACCAGGAACACGATCAAAGATACCAGTATACCTTTCAGCAGATTGAATGGTCCGACTGCCAGTATCACGAAAGTCTTAAGGTCTGTGATATGTTTGTTTACGGCAGTTCCCATTCCAACCAGGCCGTCGATCGGCATACCGAATGCTTTGGCATATGCCGGTAGTAATACGAAGGCATTCAGGAAACATCCGACTACTGTCATGAATACGGTTCCCGCTGCCATTCCGGCTACTGCTCCGGTTCTGGTATGTTTCTTATGGTAGATCAATGCGGCCGGCACAACCAGTGAACAGCCAATCAGGAAGTTTGCAATTTCTCCGACTCCCGCTGTCATAGTTCCGTTGATTGCAAAGTTCAGTAAGATCTTGATAAGTTCTATTGCCGCTCCGGCGAGTGGTCCCATTGCAAAACTTCCGATCAGAATCGGTACTTCGCTGAAATCTATCTCATAGAAGGACGGAGCGAACGGAAGCGGAATTTCGAACAACATCAATACTGTTGCGATTGCCGATAACATACCAATCTGTGCCATTGTCCTGATTTTGTTTCTGTTCTTTTCATTTTGTCTTGTCATTACTTTTGTACTCATCTTTCTTTCTCCTTTAAACCGAATTATATTCTAAAGGAAGAAACTTCTTAATTTTGAACCATACAATATTCACATAGCAAGCAAAAACCCCGCCACCCAAAGGGCAACGGGGCAATCATATCATTCTGATAATCCTGTAAATATCGTATCATCCTTCTCTCATCCAGACTTTACTGTCGGTTCCGGAATCTCACCAGATCGGCTGATCATCACATTGATAACATCTGTTCAGATATCTCTGACCAGAAATTCTTCAAATGACCAGTTCGCGGACTTTACCGCCGGTTGGGAATCACACCCTGCCCCGAAGAATCTTCTTTCGTCTTATATTATAGTACGGCATATCCGTCTATGCAACCATTATTTTGTGCTCATCTCACGGATCAGTTTTCTGATCGGAAGAACAAATGTCGGAGATACAGACAATTCATCGATTCCCATCTTAAGGAATGTCTCTGTCAGAGTCATATCTGCTCCAAGTTCTCCGCAGATACCAACCCAGCATCCTGCTTTGTGTCCGTTTTCGATCGTCTTCTGGATCATGCGGAGCACTGCCGGATGATGTGAATCATAAATGTTGTCAAGTTTGCTGTTCTGTCTGTCAATTGCCAGTGTATACTGAGTCAGGTCGTTTGTTCCGATACTGAAGAAGTCAACTTCCTCTGCCAGAAGATCGCTGATCATCACTGCTGCCGGTGTCTCGATCATAATACCCTGTTCAACTTCACCGTACTCGATTCCTTTTTCTGTCAGTTCTGCCTTGATAGACTCTACGATCTTCTTGATCTCTTTTACTTCATCTACAGAGATGATCATCGGGTACATAATTCCGATGTTACCATATGCGCTTGCACGGAGAAGTGCGCGAAGCTGTGTACGGAAGATATCTCTTCTGTCCAGACAGATACGGATCGCACGGTATCCCATAGCTGGGTTCTCTTCATGGTCAAGGTTGAAGTAATCTACCTGCTTGTCTGCACCGATATCCAGTGTACGCACGATTACTTTCTTTCCTGCCATGTTCTCTGCAACCGTCTTGTATGCCTGGAACTGTGCTTCTTCATCCGGATAGTTATCTGCTTCCAGATATAAGAACTCACTTCTGAACAGACCGATTCCGGCTGCATCATTGGCAAGTACGCTTGCAACGTCTTTTACGCCACCGATATTTGCATATAATTTGATGTGTTTTCCATCTACAGTTACGTCTTCTTTTCCCTTTAATTCCTGAAGAAGTTCTCTTGCTTTGATGTCTTCTTCTTTCTTTTCCTGCATTTTCTTTAAGATATCTTCGTCCGGATCAATGTAGAATGTTCCTGTGTAGCCGTCTACGACTGCCATCTTTCCATTCCATTCTTCTTTGATATCTACTTCGATCAATGCCGGAATGTTCATGGTTCTTGCAAGGATTGCAGTATGTGAGTTTGCAGATCCAAGTCTGGTTACGAATGCAAGAAGTTTCTCTTTGTCCATCTGGACAGTCTCACTCGGTGCAAGGTCTTCTGCCACAACAATCACTGGTTCATCACCGATAGCTCCGCCGCTTTCGTTGCCACTTAAGATATTTACCATACGTTCGGAAATATCTTTTACATCTGCAGCTCTTGCTTTGAAATAATCGTCTTCCATCTCCGCAAACATTTTTGCAAAGTTATCGCCTGTTGTAGCAACGGCAAATTCAGCATTTACCTGCTGTGTCTCGATGATATTTACAACAGAATCGATATAATCATCATCCTCCAGCATCATCTGGTGTACTTCAAATACAGCTGCGTTTGCTTCGCCGACTTCTTTTAATGCTTTTTCATACAGTCCCTGCAACTGCTCTGCTGCCTTTGCACGTGCATCCTCGTAACGTTTGATCTGTTCTGCAGTATCCTCTATTTTCACACGTTTTACAGGCTGTTCTCCCTTCTGGTAGAACAATATTTTTCCAATTGCAATTCCTTTAAATATTGATTTGCCAGTATATTTCTCCATAAATGATACCTCGTCCTTCCTTCAATCTTTGTTAACATTCTAACTCACAATACCTGTAAAGTCTAGTTTTTCGTAATTTTGTTTTCATTCTGCATTCATGCACTTTCTTAACCCATATTTCCATTCTTGTTTTGATTCAATTCGTCGTAACGCAGCTTTTCCATTGTAAATCCTCGTCCTCTTACCTCATTGATCTGCGTGATCGTGATAAATGCTTTCGGATCAATCTCCTGAATTGCCTCTTTTACAGAATACAGCTTTCTGCTGTGGATGACACATAATACGCCCTGCTGCTTCTGTTCTCCATAACCGGTCTCGATGTCTACCATTGTCACTCCGGCATCAATATCCGTTAAGACTTTCTGACGGATTTCTCTGTATTTGTCCGAAATTATAAATAACTGGATCTGTGACTTTCCAAGAAGCATCACCCGGTTCAGCACAACCGTACTTAAAAATAAATTCAGAATACCATACAGTATCTGTTCCGAATCTGAAAACAACATCTGAAGTCCCAGCACCGAAAAATCTACAATATACAAGAATACCGCTACCGGGACATGGAACCATTTATGTAACACAAGTGCCAGTATATCGGTTCCACCGGTAGATGCACCTACTCTTACCACCAATCCGATACCGATTCCAAGAAGGACCCCTCCATATAATGCCGCAAGCATAGCATTATTCTCCGTCACTTTATCTATTCCCGGAATGGACTGTGCCATCGACAGGAATATTGGATAAATAAAAGAACTGATGATCGTTGTCAATGCAAACTTCTTTCCCAGAAATACTGCACCGAGAACGAACAGCACCGCATTGATTGCCAAAATGATCATCGACAGGTTCACCGGAAAATAATGGCTGATCGTAAGACCGATACCGGTTGCACCTCCCATGATGATCCCATTTGGCACGGTAAACGCAGCCACAACAAATGACAGTACAAGATTACCGACCAGCACACCCAGAATAGTTTTGATTGTTTTTCCCCAACTTTTTTTCATATGTCCCATCCTCTCTCCGTATTTTATTTTGCGATTATACATATAACCCGTTACAGACAGTTATCCCCATATAACTGCCTGTAAACTCATGTTTTCCACATTTTTATATTAATAATGTGGATTCTCTTTCTTCATTTTCCAGATTATGAAATTCCTTTCATCGTAAGCTGGATTCTCTTCTTCTTAAGATCCACGCTCATCACTTTTACATCCACGATATCGCCAACACTTACCACTTCCAGCGGATGCTTAATGAATTTCTTATCCGTAATCTCGGAAATGTGTACCAGTCCGTCCTGGTGCACTCCGATATCTACAAACACACCAAAGTCAATGACATTTCTTACGGTTCCTTTAAGGATCATGCCTTCTTTTAAGTCTTTCATATCTAAGACATCTGTTCTTAAGATCGGTTTCGGCATCTCATCACGCGGGTCACGTCCCGGTTTTTCCAATTCTTTCACAATATCCCGGAGGGTGATCTCTCCGATCTCCAGTTCCTTTGCAAGTCTTGCATAGTCTTTGATCGTAAGAGAAAGTCCGGTAAGCTTTCCTCCGCTGATGTCTTCCAGTGAAAATCCCTGTTTCTTCAGAAGTTTTTCTGCAGCTTCATAAGACTCCGGATGTACACTGGTTCCGTCTAACGGATTCGTACCGTTCTGTATTCTCATGAATCCGGCACATTGTTCGAACGCCTTTGGTCCAAGCTTTGCAACCTTCAGAAGCTGTTTTCTGTCTGTGAATCTTCCGTTTTCTTCTCTGTATGCCACAATGCTCTTAGCAATCGCACCGGAAATACCTGAAATATAAGAAAGTAACGGTGCGGATGCTGTATTCAGGTCAACTCCGACTTTATTTACACAATCTTCGACAACTCCAGATAAGGCTTCGCTTAATTTCTTCTGGTTCATATCATGCTGATACTGTCCGACACCAATGGATTTCGGATCAATCTTTACAAGCTCTGCCAGCGGATCCTGCAGTCTTCTTGCAATAGACGTCGCACTTCTCTGTCCCACATCAAATTTCGGAAATTCTTCTGATGCGAGCTTACTTGCAGAATACACGGAAGCTCCTGCTTCATTTACGATTACATACTGCACTTTCTGCGGGATCTCTTTTAACAGTTCTACAATGAACTGCTCAGACTCTCTGGATGCAGTACCATTTCCTACGGAGATCAGTGTAATGTTATATTTTGCAATAATCTTCTTCAGCAGGTCTTTGGACGCCTGGATTTTCTTCGGTGTCGTCGGCGCTGTCGGGTAGATCACTGTCGTTCCGATCACTTTACCGGTCGGATTTACAACTGCAAGCTTACATCCGGTACGGAATGCAGGATCCCAGCCAAGTACAGTCTGTCCTACAATCGGAGGCTGCATCAGAAGCTGGTGCAGGTTCTTCTTAAATACGCTGATTGCCCCGTCTTCTGCCTTCTCTGTCAGGTCGCTTCGGATCTCACGCTCGATTGCCGGTGCGATCAGACGCTTATAGCTGTCTTCTGCTACTTCTTTTAAAATCGGTGTGGTATGCGGGTTATCACTGTGGATCATCTTCTTTTCCAGATATCTTAAGATATCATCCTGCGGTGCTTCGATCTTTACTGTAAGGAACTTTTCTTTCTCCCCGCGGTTCAGTGCAAGCACTCTGTGGCCTGCAAGCTTTGTCACCGGCTCTTCAAAATCATAGTACATCTCGTATACCGACTCTGCTTTTTCGTCTTTTGCCTGTGAAATTACTTTTCCGTGCTGTACGGTTGCTTTACGGATCCAGCTTCTGTAATCTGCCTCATCCGATACCGATTCGGCGATGATATCTTTTGCTCCGTCAATTGCTTCTTTTACGGATTTTACTTCTTTCTCCGGATTCACATATTCTTCTGCATACACTTCTATCGGTTTCTCCGCTTTCTGAAGTGTGATAAGTACTGCAAGCGGTTCCAGTCCCTTCTCTTTTGCAATCATGGCACGTGTCCGGCGTTTCGGCCGGTATGGGCGGTAAAGATCTTCTACCACTACCATTGTCTCTGCTGCCAGGATCTGCTTTTTCAGTTCTTCGGTAAGCTTTCCCTGTTCTTCGATACTTGCCAGAACCTGTTCTTTCTTTTCTTCCAGATTACGCAGGTACATCAGTCTTTCATGCAGCGTCCGCAGTTGTGCATCGTCCAATGTTCCTGTAACTTCTTTTCTATATCTTGCGATAAACGGAATCGTATTGCCTTCATCAATTAATTTTACCGCAGCATCTACCTGCCATCTCTTGACGCCAAGTTCTCCGGTAATCACCTGATTAATATCCATATGTTTTGTCTGTCCCTTTCTTGCTGTATTTCGAAGATTTTTCTCTTCTTTATTACGCGGATAATTATAACTGAATTCACTTCCGTATGCAATGCCGCCGGCAATACAGAGTTCACTCTGTTTTCTTGAAAATACATTTTCTCTATGTTATACTGAAACTGCTTGAACTTATTAAAAAATATAAATACTCAAAGGGGCTTTTACTTATGAATCAGGAAACACAGGGACTCTCAAAACAACAAATCAAATCCAGAGAAACACGCGCCAAGATCTTCCAAGCAGCCAAACGCATTCTGCAAAAGCAGGGCTATGAACAACTGTCAATCAAAAATATCTGCGAAGAAGCAGGCGTTTCCAACGGAAGTTTTTATCACCATTTTAAGACGAAAGATGATCTTCTTTCTTATTATATAGAAGAACAGCCAAGTATGGATCCGGATCTTCTTGAACTTCCGTCCAGTGCTGCTGAGACAAAAGAAGCAATCATCTCAGTTTATTTAAATTATGTTCACTACTGCGAAGAGCTCGGAGTGGAATTCATGGCCAATTATTATACACCTAAGAATCAGTCCCTGAATCCTTTGATCCGTACAGAAAGACCATACCCGATCGTTACCGTTCATGATTATCTGAAGCGTGTGATCGAATCCGGAATCATTTCCCCGTCGGCAGACCTTGAGGATATTACAACTGACATCCGTATGATCGTAATCGGAAATGTATTCGAATGGTGCTTAAAAAGCGGCGATGCTGATTTTGAAGGTAATATGCGTCGGTCCCTTACTACTTATCTGAACGGATTATTCTAACAGATCATTACATATAGATACTTTATCGAATTTCAAAAACTTACAAAGGATGAATGCGGTATGTACACATTTATTGCCAATCCTAATGCCAGATCCGGCAGAGGGATTCTTCTCTGGAAACAGATTGAGAAGATCTTACAGGAAAAAGAAATTGAATATAAAGTTTTATTTACTAAATACCAGCATCATGCTACCAGACTGGTTCATGATCTCACCTCCGATAGCGCATCCCATACGATCGTTGTACTGGGAGGCGATGGTACTTTGAATGAAGTGATCGACGGAATCGCATATCTCGATAAGGTAACACTCGGATATATTCCGCTTGGATCCGGCAATGACTTTGCCAGAGGCCTTGGTCTTCCAACGGATATTCACGGTGCCCTGGAGCAGATTCTTGCCCCAACGCATTACACCGCCATGAATGTAGGTGTACTTGATTACGAGAATAAGCACCGAAGATTCGCTGTAAGTACCGGAATTGGCTTCGATGCTGCAGTCTGTCATCAGGTGATGGTCACACCGCTTAAGGCTTTCCTCAACCGGCTGAAGCTCGGAAAGCTTACATATCTTGGTGTTGCCCTTCATAAACTGTTCACATTAAAACCAGTCACTATGACGGTCACAACCGAAAATGGTGAGACAAAAACATATGAAAAAGTATATTTCACAGCTGTTATGAATCTGAAATATGAAGGTGGCGGTTTTAACTTCTGTCCTGCTGCCAGTGGTACAGATGACAGGTTAGATATCATTACCGTAGCAGAATTACCGAGACTTAAAGTTCTTTGTCTGCTGCCAACGGCCTTCAAAGGATGGCACACACGTTTCCATGGAATCCATCTTGATACCTGCACAGAAGTGACTGTCATAAGCGATCACCCACTGCCTGTACATACAGACGGCGAGCCCGTCTTTTTACAATCTGAGATCCACGTACATCTGGAGAAAGAAAAGTTACGTATTATTACACCTTGTTAATCATATTGTTCACGGGGAGGTTCTTTTATGCGTTTACTGATTACCGGAATTATTGTATTTCTTATATTATTTTACTTTTATCTGATCTGGCCGAGACTGTCCAGAAAACGACAGATCCGTCCATTTCTTCACACGATGTTCGCCCATCGTGGATATCATTGTATTGAAAAAGGGATTCCCGAAAATTCCATACCTTCTTTCCGTGCCGCTATCTCCCATGGATATGGGATCGAACTGGATGTCCATCTGACAAGCGACAGAAAACTTGTCGTATTCCATGATGACGACCTGTCTCGTATCTGTGGACGACCGGAAACCATTGAATCACTCCCTTTTAAAGAATTACAAAGCTGCCGGTTACAGAATACGAATGAGACTATCCCACTTTTCACCGATGTACTATCCCTGGTGGGCGGCCAGGTTCCGCTTCTGATCGAACTGAAGATTCCAAAGTCTTCTCTTGGCATCTGTGAAAAGACCTGGGAGATTCTTAAGAATTATAACGGACCTTATATGGTACAGTCTTTCAACACACTTGGTATCTGGTGGTTCCGCCGTCATGTACCCCATGTCTTAAGAGGTCAGCTTTCTTCCAACCTGACTGCCGACCATCTTCCGGAGCCATGGATCCTGACCTTTGTTGTAAAGCATCTGCTTGGTAATGTACTCGGACGGCCGGATTTTATTTCGTATAAGCTTGCAGACCTTCCGATGTTTGAAGTCTGGTTTTTAAAGCACATCCTGCATCTTCCGGTTGCAGTGTGGACTCTGCGGACACCTGATGCTTTAAAAAAGGGAAAACGGCATTATGATATGCAGATATTCGAGAAAAAGAACACTTACTATTAACTTTGTAAAAAATGTTAATATTCCATGAACTTTATTGTTGATTCAATTTTTTCATGTTATAATGCGCTTTGAAACGAGATAAGATAATAACAAAGGCTTTAAAAAAGGGGTAGTTCATATGAAAGCCATTGATAAAGCAAAGAGTTTTTTGAAGAAGTACCGTCATGCATGGGTATTATCATACTTTCTGATCTATATGCCATGGTTTGTTTATCTGGAGAAGCGCACGAATGTACGTCATTACATGATACATTCCCCAATCGACAATCATATTCCGTTTATTGAATATTTTATCGTGCCGTATTTAGTGTGGTTTGTATTCATTGCCGTAACGGTAGCTTATTTCCTTATTAAGGATAAATGGGGATTTTACAGACTATGTGCTTTTTTATTTTCAGGCATGACGATTTTCCTGATCATATGCACGGTTTTCCCAAATGCATTAAATTTGAGACCAACTGTATTTCCACGCGATAATGTATTTACAGATATGGTAAAAGTCCTGTACAAGACAGACACACCGACAAACGTGCTTCCTAGTATCCACGTATTTAATTCCATCGGTGTCAGTATTGCTATTTCACACAGTAATGATCTTAAAAAGCACAGATGGATCCAGATCAGTGCCTATATTCTGGCAGCGCTCATTATCCTGTCTACAATGTTCTTAAAACAGCATTCCGTGACGGACGTGATTGCAGCTGTTACGATGGCATGTATTATTTATCCATTCGTGTATGTGACAGCGGATAAGAAAGCGCCGAAGCTTTCTCAGCAGCCGACGTAACATGAATATAGAAATGACTAGCTATTGGCAATTTTTTGTATATTATGCTATGAAAAGAAAGATGCAGGTAACTGTTATATAACTGACAGTTACCTGCATCTTTTTATTTTTGTTCCGTTTTCTTTAACAGACAGCGCTTTTTGAAAAATGCGATGCCGTAACCGAGCAAGCAGTGTTTCCAGCTTTTTCGTAATATTACTTCCGGCATACTCGATAAAAGAACTGATTACCGCATCGTCACTTGTATTCTTCCAGTAACTTGCCGGTGCTGCTTCCGGATTTTGCTGCAGATCCCGCATATAATTCATGACATCCCACGGGCAATATACATCGAAGCGTCCAAAATGATAACCATAATACCATCTTTTCACTTCTTCTGCCTTTCCGGACACATTTGCGTCGGTCAGAATCTGATCTACTTCTTCCTGTGTAAATCCAAAATATTCATTGAATCTGGAATCCGTAATATTATCAGACACAAAATTATTCGTTCCTGTGAAGATACTTTCTTTTGCAATCTTCAGACAACCTGTTATCACCGCAAACCGAAGTGCCGTATTATCTTTCAATGCCGTACTCATAGTATGCAGGGACTGTCCTACCTGAATCTTTCCCGCACTTCCACTTTTTAACTCTTTAAAAAAATTCATCCATGCACTGCACAATGCTTCATCGTAGATAATTTCAAGACCATCGAATAACCTCCTGTTATCGGACCGTATATCAAAAAATGGGCAAGCATACTCATCCCCATTGTTTTTCCAAAGCGTCTCAGACGGGTGATCAGTGTAACTTCTGCAGACTCTCTTTTTAACAGTTCTTTGATCAGTCCGCTTTTATCTATGTAGTAGTAGTCATTTTCCCGGATTATTTTGAAGTCGGATATTCCCACCGGGATATTGAGTTGATTGTTCACTGGATCCACTGCACCATTTTTTGTTGATATTCTGCTGTCTGCATCAGAACATCTTCCTCCGGATTTGTCATATATCCCATTTCAACAATCGTTACCGGCACCTGACTCCAGTTATTTCCGCTCATTGTATCTGTTTCCCATACATATTCTTTATTGCAACCAGTAACTTCACAGTATTTATCAAGAATTGCTTCTGATAACGCTTTACTTTCGTCATCATTCAGGAAAGTAGTATCTGCAATGCATTTTCTGAATTTTTCCAATTATTGGCCGATTCGGAATACATAACTCCAGAAAACCAGACACGCACACTTATTCAGAAATACATCCGGCAATTGAAACAACTGACATTTGGTATTACTCCCTAGAATTTTTTCATTTCTTCTTGTGGCTTTTTTATTTTCTCTCTGATCTACAAAACCTAGCACTGGCAGTTTCTTTCGAACACATGACGATATAAATTAAGGAGGTGTACATCCAAAACATACACCTCCTTATCTCGTATAATATCTTTTAGATACATAAATACATGTATCCTGATTAATAAGTTACTAAATAAATATTGTTCAATAGGCTTAGCAAAGCCCATGATATAATTGTCCTAGTGTCAATCAGGTAATAGTTC
>SKER01002551.1_pt1 | contig 11737 bp, 5 predicted proteins | sample 4826961 | NCBI WGS metagenome assembly SKER01 (sample SAMN11008804, study PRJNA524170) | human gut metagenome | biome: Human fecal sample; material: Feces; isolation source: fecal sample from pouch patient p47 | host: Homo sapiens | place: Israel: Tel-Aviv | collected 2016-11-16
ACATCTTCTTGGACCTCATGCGCGTGCGGGGCTGCGGCGTCGAGATCAAAGACAAGCGCATCAAGAACCTCGGTTCCTTTGACCTGGATAATCTTAACTGGAGCAAGGTCATCATCTGTACCGACGCTGACGTCGACGGTTACCATATCCGAACGCTCATCTTAACGATGCTCTATCGCCTGGTGCCCACGCTCATCGACGAGGGCTATGTCTATATCGCCGAGTCGCCGCTCTACGAGATCAACTGCAAGGAAAAGACCTACTTTGCCTACACCGAACTCGAAAAGAACGGCATCTTAAAAGAAATCGGCGACCAGAAGTGCTCCATCAACCGATCAAAAGGTCTTGGTGAGAACGATCCGGACATGATGTGGCTCACCACTATGAACCCCGAGACGCGCCGCCTGATCAAGGTGGAACCCGAAGACGTCACGAAGATGGAAACCATGTTCAACCTGTTGCTGGGCAACGACGACGAGGGGCGCAAGCGCCATATCGCGCAGCACGGCAAAGAGTATCTAGACCAGCTGGACCTGCAATAAGGCACAGCGCACATCAAAACGGCCCAAGAAGAGCAACAAGAGGAAATCGTGGCAAAGAAGAAAACTAAAACTCAGCCTAAAAAGAAGCAGGTCAACGACGCCAACGTCATCGGCTTGCATTCTGAGGTCACAGCGCAGCCTATTACCGAGACACTTGAGACTAACTACATGCCCTATGCCATGAGCACCAACGTCTCGCGTGCGTTCCCCGAAATCGACGGCTTTAAGCCCTCGCACCGCAAGCTGCTCTACACCATGTACAAGATGGGCCTGCTCAAGGGCGAGCGTCAGAAAAGCGCCAACATCGTGGGTCAGACCATGAAGCTCAACCCGCACGGCGATGCCGCCATCTACGAAACGATGGTGCGCCTTGCCACGGGCAACGAAGCGCTGCTCGCTCCCTTCGTGGAGTCGAAGGGCAACTTTGGCAAATATTATTCGGGTGACCTGAGCTACGCCGCTTCGCGTTACACCGAGGCCAAGCTCTCTCCCATCTGCGCCGAAATCTTTAAGGATATCGACAAGAACCCGGTGGATTTTGTTGACAGCTACGATGGCGCCATGAAAGAGCCGCGCTTGCTGCCCACGACGTTCCCCAACATCCTGGTCTCGGCCAACAAAGGCATCGGCGTCGCTATGGCGTCCGACATCTGCGGTTTTAACCTCAACGAGGTCTGTACCGCCACCATGCACTATCTCGAAGATCCTGATTGCGACCTGCTCGAATACATGCCCATGCCCGACTTCTCGACGGGTGGCGAGATCATCTACCGCCGCGAGGAGATGGAGAAGATCGTCGAGACCGGCCTTGGCAGCTTCCAGATCCGCTCCCGTTGGCGCTGGATTCCCGAAGAGCGCATCATCGAGGTCTACGAGATCCCCTACACCACTAAAACCGACGTCATCATCGAGCGCATCATCAAGCTCTCCAAAGAAGGCAAGGTCAAAGAGATCGCCGACATCCGCGACGAGACCGACCTTTCGGGCCTGCGCATCGCCATCGACCTCAAACGCGGTGTCGACCCGGACAAGCTCATGGCCAAACTCTACCGCTCGACCACGTTGCAGGACTCGTTCTCGTGCAACTTCAACGTGCTGGTCGACGGTTACCCGCGTGTCATGGGCGTGCGTCAAATCCTACACGAGTGGGTTGCCTGGCGCGTGGAGTCGACACGTCGCCGCGTGAGCTTTGACCTGGGCAAAAAGTCCGAGCGCCTGCACCTTCTGCACGGCCTCGAGGCGATCTTACTCGATATCGACAAGGCCATCGCCATCATCCGTGGAACCAAGCTCGAGGCCGAGGTCGTGCCCAACTTGATGCGCGGCTTTGATATCGACGAGACCCAGGCGGAGTTTGTTGCCGAAATCAAACTCCGCAACATCAACGAGGAGTACATCCTCAACCGCACCAAGGACATCGAGAAGCTCGAAGGCGAAATTGCCGAGCTCGAGGATATCTTGTCGAGCGAAGATAAAATCAAGCAGGTCATCAGCGACGAGCTCGCCGCGGTTAATAAGAAATACGTGATGCCGCGCCGCACGGGCAGGATCGATCCTGCGGACGTCATCGAGGTGAGTTTGGAGCCGGAGGTCGAGGAATATCCGGTTACGATCATGCTCTCGCACGAAGGCTACCTCAAGAAACTAACGGATCGCGTGCTTAAGACGGGCGCCGCCCTCAAGTACAAAGACGGGGACAAGCCCTTTATCGAGTTCCCCTCTTCCAATACGCACGAGCTGCTGGTATTCACCGATAAGAGCCAGGTGTACAAGTGCAAGGTTGCCTCGTTCGAGGACACTAAGTCGGCACAGCTTGGCTCCTATCTGCCCACTGATCTTGAGATGGACCCCGACGAGTCTGTAATCTGGGTGATCGACCCCGAGGATTACAAGGCAGACGTGCTGTTTGTCTTCGAGAATGGTCGCGTCGTGCGCGTCGCGCTTGCCGGCTATGTGACCAAAACCAACCGCAAGCGCCTCAAGAATGCCATCTACGGCGGCAGCAAACTGCTGTTTGCCCAAGTGCTCAAGGAGGATCGCGACCTGGCGCTCGTCTCAAACGACGGCCGTCTAATGAACTTCAACACGTCGTTACTCAAGACCAAAACAACCACCAGCACCCAGGGCGTCCAGGCGTTCACGGCAAAGAAGAATCGTATCGTCACCGCTGTGGGCGCGGCAGAAGACTTCCTGGGAAGCGAAGCCTGGACGGAGCGATTCTGCGCACAGGCCTTGCCGTCTGCCGGCGCTCTCATGAAGGAAAATGACATGCCGAGCTTGTTTGACTAGGGCGCGACAAAACAGCCGTTGTAGGCGCTCGCACCCTGTCGGGTTCGAGTCCCGGAGCTTTATCGAAAAAGGCACGGTAACGAAACGTTACCGTGCCTAGAATTCGAATGGAGCGGGCAACGGGACTCGAACCCGCGAGTGTCAGCTTGGGAAGCTGATGCCTTACCACTTGGCGATGCCCGCATATACGACGCAGTGAATGCGCGGTAGTTAGTATAACCTGCATTGTTCTTATGGAGCAAGAAACGTACCAGTCCACGATAAAACTGCGCGAGAAGACCGAAAGCCCCTCGAAGATCATGGAGATGCGCATCTCTTTTTGTGATGACAGTCGTCGCAATCAAAGCTAAGGGGCTTAACACCGCTGATATTTACCCCGTTTCACCTGCCTTGTTAGAAACTGGCAAGAATAAGGGGAATCGACGCGTTCTCTTTTGTAAGCATAGATGGAACTAACGGGGAATGTGTCCTTATACGCTCGACTCCCATCGATTCGAGGGAGGACGATTGTGAATCACAGCAAGGCACGCCGATTCCCCTGGCGCAACACGAACGACAACCGCTCCATAGGACGCCGCAGACCGGTGCCGCTTTTCGTTGTTCTCGCTATCGCCCTTCTCGGAGCGACATGCGCTGTTGGCAGTGCGCTCATCGGCGCGCACGCCAACAGCGACTCCATCACCGTAAGCGACCTGGTTCACAACCCCAACTCCTCTGACGGACACGGCAAGCTCATTCGCGTCGAAGGACAAAACGTCGCCTATTGCGCACAGGGATTTCTTTCCTATCCCGAAGTGGGCCAAAAACTCACTCGATACGGTTCGCCAAAAATCCCCGAGCTCGACTACGTTGCCTATCATGGATACGACGGAAAAGTCGTCACTTCGGTTGCGGGACTCGATAAAGGCAAGTCTGAATCTGCCACTATGGCAGCAATCTGGCTTGCCATTGGTGACAAACGGCCCGACCTTCTCAATTTTGTTCCCAAATACGACCCTCCCTGGCATGGAAATAAAGCCTATAAGGAACGATGGGAAGCCATCAAAGACCCTCAAATCAAAGAAGCCTCTTGGAACCTCTACCAGCAAGCAGTCGCCTATGCTCAAGCTGGTGGAGGAGGTATCGAAGAGGGCTGCGCTATCCTATGGATCAATCGCACGCCAAAAGGCGAGAATAAAACGTTTGGATATCAAAGTCTCGTCACCAGCGAGAAAAAGACCCGCGTGATTTTTTCGAAAACCTCTGCAGACGCAAGCATCAGCGCAAATAACGGAGAGTACGCACTCGAAGGGGCAGAGTACACGATTCACCACACATCAGATTCCTCACTAGCAGGCACCGTTGTCACCGATGCAAATGGACACGCCGAACTTGCCCTCAAGCCCAATACTGCCTACTATGCCCAAGAAACAAAAGCTCCAAAGGGTTTTGCCATAAACGAAGAACGAATCGAATTTACAACCGCAGGGCTCAACAGCCTTGTTTCGACCACCGACAAACCTTGTACGTTCACCCTTGTTGTTTGCAAACATGACGCCATAAGCGCAGGCGCGGCACAGGCAGGATGCTCGTTCGAAGGGGCAGAGTATGAGCTAACCTCGGATAGCGCGTCAGGGTTTCATGCGACAGCTACCACGAACAAAGAAGGTGTCGCCTCGTTTGAAAACATCCCTCTCGGTACCATCCATATACGGGAAACTAAAGCTCCGCAAGGTTATCTCCTAGACACAGAAGACCATATCTACCATGTTGGAGCCGACGATCTTGATGAAAACGCCACGCTAAGACTCACCCCCGAAAGTGATTTTGATGAGATACCCGTCGCATTTGATATCGAGATTGCAAAATTCAAAGACAAGGGCGATGAGGGCTCCTCGAAGCAAGAAATTCCTGCCGAGGGCGTATACTTCCAGATCATCTCCAATACCACAGGCAAAGCAATCGGATCGATCACAACCGATAAAGACGGATATGCCACAAGTAAGGGCGCATGGTTTGGAAACGGTTCGAACTCCCACGTCGCTCATGGGGCGATTCCCTATGACCCCGCGGGCTATACCATCCACGAGGATGAGCAGACCATCCCCGACGGCTTTGCAGCAATTGAAGACTGGACGATCGCCGCTGACCAAATAATCGACAATTGCACATTGAAGTACATCATCAACAACCATCGAAAGATGAGTCGGTTACAGATCGTTAAGGTCGATGCAAAATCCGGGGAACGCATTCCTCTTGCCGGATTTTCTTTCCAGCTTCTCGACAACAACAAGAACCTTATTTCCCAAAGCGTCTGGTATCCGGCCCAATCAAGCATTGACACCTTTACCACGGGCGACGACGGAAGCGTCACGCTGCCCGAGCAACTAGCAACGGGAACGTATTACATCCGAGAAATCGCAGCAGCACAGCCCTATGTCCTTGCCGGAGAAGACGTACAAATCGAAATTAGCGGTGACGAGCCGCTTTGCATAGCCACTGTTGCCAACTCCCCCGCCACAGGGATGGCCCAGCTTGTCAAAACCTGCTCCGAAGACGGTGCGGCTCTTGGTGAAGCTGAGTTTGATGTGCGCGTTCATGAGGATATTACCGCCCCGGACGGATCGGTCCTCTTGAGCGCGGGGACTGTTGTTGACCATGTAAAAACCAACGAAGAAGGACGTGCAACGACAACAAAACTCCCACTCGGCAACGGTAAGGCAACCTATGAGTTTGTTGAAACAAAACCTGCACCCGGCCATGTGCTCTCAAGCAACCCAATTGTTTTCACGCTTACCTACGAGAACCAAGACACTCCGCTTGTCAGTACAAGCTGTGCGATATCGAACATACCGACAACGGTTGAAATCAAAAAGATAAAAGCAGGGACCGATGCACCTGTCCCCGGCGTGCAGTTCACCCTCTGGCGCCTGGAAGACGAGCAGACACCCGAGCCTGGCAAACCCGCCGAAAGCAACGACATCGTCAAAGACCCTAACGACTCCCACGATATTCCCCAACTCAAAGAAGACTGCTTACCGCTTACGATCACGACCGATCAAAACGGCATCTGCCGCGCGATTCACCTGCAGCCTGGCATTTGGCGCATCAAGGAAACAAACACGGCCAACGGTTTTCTTCTCGATCCCCTTATTCGCGAATTCACCGTTGACGAATACGGACGTATCGATGGCGAGGAGTCCTATAAGGTTGTTATCGAAAACGATTTCACTAAAATCGATGTCTCAAAACGAGATATCACCAACGAAAGCGAGCTTGCCGGCGCGCATCTTACCGTCACCGATTCCGACGGAACTATCGTCGATGAATGGACTTCGACCACTGAGCCCCATCGGATTGAAGCGCTTGCGCCAGGATCTTATACACTCACCGAGACGCAGTCGCCCCAAGGACACGATGTAGCAAAAAGCATCACGTTCACCGTTGAGGAAAGCGGCGAAATCCAAGCTATTGCCATGTATGACCAGCCCATTCAAATCACTGGAGAAATTGACAAGCGCCAACAGCGCCTCACGGAAGCAGGCGAGGGCCGTGTATATACGTATTCGCTTGATATGCGAAACACGAGTAACACCTGGGTCGACGAATGCACGGTTACCGATCCTCTCGATTGCGTAGCTCAAGGAATGGCAGAAGTAACCGGCGTGATAACGCCCGTCGCTCAAGGGGATTACGACGGCAAACTCAACGTTTGGTATCAACTTTCCAACGACGATGATTACCTTAACGAATCAAACGCCAACGCAACCCTCGAAGACGGTCACGAAAATCCTTGGCTCGAAGGTGAAGGCCGCAAGCTCGACTATTCACATTGGCATCTTTGGGAGCAAAATATCGACGCTACACAAGCAAGGATTCTCGACGTTCACGATCTTGATCTTAAGGAGAGCCAGCACATCTGCGCAATTCGCTTTGAATTTGGAAGCGTTGCGAATTCGTTTACCACGCAAAAGGACGGATGGACACGCTCAGATCTAAAGAGCGAAAACGACTCCTACGATAAAGCCCCCGATAAGACACAAGAAGGCGACCTTGTGCCCGCGATCATCCAGCTCTCGACAACAAAGCGATGGGGAGGTGGAAGCCCTCTTCTCAATAGTGCGGTTATCGACCTCTACCGAAACGGCGGAGGCCCTAACCTTGAGGATCACGATGAAGATAAGGTTAAACAGATCATCGGGCGGCCTCTTGCACAAACCGGTGTCGACTCCGACTTAATTCCCCTGCTTGCAAGTATCCTTTGCAGCTTCGCCTTTATAGCAGTCATCCTCTTTTCCAGCATCGTGCGCAAATCGAGCGGGACTAAGCGATGATACGCACAACCCGAAGAGCGTTTCTGGCATCCTGCGGCGTCGCATCGCTCCTTTGGATCGGTTCCGCTGGGATAGAATCTGCACAGCGTCTTGCATCTCAGCTCGCTTATAGGCAGCTGCAGAGCAAGACGCCCGCGGCGGCAAACGCAACGCCACGATCCACCTCGACCGTAACCGCAGTCTCGAGCAAAGAGGTAGCCAACCTGCTTGATCAAAACAAAGACGCCGCAGGCTGGCTCGTCGTTGAGAACACGGCGGTATCCTATCCCCTCGTTCAGGCATCACCTAAAAACAAAGATTGGTATCTCCATCATAATTTTTGGAATCAAAAAGACGTAGCAGGGTGCCCCTTCATTGACGACAGGTGTACAGTCTCTTCCCAGCATGTCTTGGTCTTTGGCCATCATCTTGGATCGACCAACTTGATGTTCAGCAGCCTCGCATCAGCCTGGAAGAGTGACGTGTTTCAGACACTCGGGTCGGCGAACATCGAAACCGTCGATAACCTTGTTTTTCGCTTTAAGCCGCTCTGCGCACTGCGTGTCGAGAAAAACTACGAACTCGTTCAGCGATTTGCATGGCCGGACGCCGACGAAATGCGCAACTGGCTCTCCCTAATTCTTGACCAGGCAGAAACAAAAGCCCAAACCGCTCAGGAAGACACCCATAAAGCACGGCAAGTCCTAACACTCGCCACCTGCTCGAATGCAGTAGCAGGACAACAAGAGCGAACGCTTATCGTTTTTTCACGCTGATATGTTTAGAGCGCCGAGCCTGTATCCGATACTTCGTTTGAACCAGCCGTATCCTTCTCAAGCTGCTTGTCGGCTTGAGTTGCGGCTTGCTCTGCCTTGATGCGTTCGGCACGGACGTCTTCAGGAGTCGAGCATTTAACGCCAACAAACCAAGCAGCACCAAAGCCGAGCAAAAGAGCAAGTGCAGCTCCTACGGCATAGGCAACCCAATGGCGACGAATAAAAGAAAGCACGGTTCCTCCTGAAACTTGGATACGGCTATCGTAGCAGCTTTTCTAAAGGCGCATGCAGCATATGCGATATCGATTCAAAAAGAAGCCCGCTTCCATAAGGAAGCGGGCGAGCAATCTTTGTTTGACAACATCCTACGATCTACGAATAACCTCGGTAACCAAATCGGCTGCGTAGTTAACGTTGTCGGCATTAAGATTGATAGGATGATCTTGCTCGGTGTAAGCGCAAGCAAAACTCGACCCCTCAACGCCAGCAAGCGTCATTGCGCGCAGGCTCCTCTCCATTGCGGCGTGCGCATCGGTGTCGACATAGGGCATCTCGACCGAAGCGAGAGGACGATGGAAATCGGACGCCACGCGCGAGAAGAGGCCCGTGATGCGCCTGTCGGCCTTCAAAGTACGATGTTCACCCTCAGTCGTAATCATGGAGAGCTGGCCGGCACCCACGCACTTGAGGTTGATGATAAAGACACCGCGAAGCTTGTCGCGATGCTCATCGAGAAACGCCTTCATGCCGGCATTGTCGTTCTCGGCAGCGCCGGTTGCAACAAACCAGATGTCGTGACCCAAAAGCTCGTCGTCTCCCAAAGACGTCACTGCCTGGCGAAGCTCATCCTCACTTCCCTCGCCAGCGGCACCGCCCTTCCAGCCATCGTCGCCTTCGAAGTTATCCCACGAACCAATGTCGCGGCCAGAACGCTTCGCATCGAAGTCCTCATCCACGCCGAGCCAATCGCTCATGCTGGTCTCTTCCTTCTTTTTGCGGCCAAACAAGCCACGACGCTTCTTGGCAGGAGTGACGGGCGCGGGGGTCGCCGCATGGATGGTCTCGAATTGCTGCTGCGGGAGAGGCGACACCACATCAGTCGAATCAATAACGGTAAACGTCGGCTTTGTTGCGACGGGCTGGTCCATGTCAACTGGAGCCGGAATGGAGGAGAAGGGATCCACCGGCTTGGCAGAAGGATCGGGCAGGTCAAAAAGCGAAGACCGATTTGCCATGGGGTTCGCACGAACCGTTGGAGTTACCGGCGGAATTTGAGTTGACGGCACAGCGGGAGATGCAGGGATCGAATCAAGCGACGGAATATTGAGCTGTCGCTGGGGACGCGGCGCCGGTACCGGTGCGGGAGTAATCTGCGCCATCAAAGAATCGACAGTCTCGACCTGTGCAGGCATAGCCTGGGTTCCTTGATGCTGTACAGGCATGGCCTGGGTCCCCTGAGGCTGCGCAGGGATGGCCTGTGTGCCCCCAGCCGAAATCTCCTCTGCAGGAACAAAGACCTGCGTAGACTCGACAGTGGTCCCTTCGGAGCCATCAGTCAAAGGCGCGTCGCCGTTCCCTTGCTCAACGTTATCATCCTGCTCATCCATTACCTGAGCCATATCAACGGAGATCGTCTCATCGGGCGCGGGCAGCACCTGCTCCTCTTCGACCTCATCCACCTCAGGTTGGGCAATATCCTCAGCAGTGATGCCGTCCTCAGACTCCTCCGCAGGCTGATCAGCCTCATCGAGCGGGAGAGGTTCGTCCTCGATCAGCTCAAAATCAGCCTCGACAATCTCCATATCATCAGTGGGGATGATCTCTTCAAAATCCTCTTCGCCCGTAAGCACAAGCGGCTGTTCTTCGGCAACAGCAGGCAGGGGAGTCTCCTCAACAAGCTCATCCGGAATGGGGGCAACAATAGAAGTCTGAGAAGCATCGACGGGCTGATCTTCAACAAGCTCGTTTGGAATGGGCGGAACAATCGACGTCTGTGAGGCGTCGAAGGGCTCTTCCTCAGCCTGTTCCTCAACCTGTTCCTCACATTGCTCATCAAAGACAGCCGGCTCGTCTGCGGCTTCATCAGTCTCCGCATTCTCGCCATCGACAAGCTCTGCCACAACGGCGGGAATCGCGAGGGCCTCCTCTTCTTCGGTCACTTCCTCGTCAAACAGAGAAGGAGCAATCGGAACGACCGCGGGAGCGGGGACAGGCACAGCAGCGACATCGGCATGTTCGTCGGAAACCGCGGCGGGAGTCTCCTCGATTGCTTCCTCACCCTGCGTTTCGACAGGAACGGCAGCGGGCTCATCCACGGAAGCGACAACGGGATTATCCACCGAAACGGCGGCGGGCTCATTCACAGGGAACTGACCCTCATCGTACTCCAGGTCGCACTCGGCAGGAATCATGCCCAGAGCACGAATAGTGTCCTTGCCAAATCGCAAATTGCCAGCAGCGTTAAGAGGCAAGACCGGCGCCTGCTCCACAGCATCTGCAACAGTATCCGCAACAGCATCGGTCGCAGCGGGAGTACTATCCACCGGCAAGAGATCGTCATTTGCAGACGTATCGTCGACCGTCTCATCGTCAGCCTGAGTCTCCTCGGTAGCCACCGAGGAATCCTGCTCCGGCTGTTCAAAAGCAACAACCGGTTCCTCCTGAACAGGCAACTGCGGTTGCGAAATGGGCATCTCGTCTGCAGTGCTCGCCTCAGCATCACCAAGCTCTGCCTGCCCGGATTCTTCCTGGTAAAGAGGCTCGTCCTCGACTTCTGCCGTATAGGAACTCTGATACGCACCGTTTAGCGAATCCAAATACTCCTCAAACGGAACATCCTCCGGGAACTCATCGGCACGAGACGACGGCGCAACCGTGTCCATAACGCCCAGCATGGCAGCCACGGAGGATTTGTTGCAGATTGCACCCGTGGTGTAGGGCATGGCAAAGCGATCAAAAAGAAACGCAACAGAACGCAGGAGGGGAATCAAAGAGAACAGGATGGCGATAACCCAAAGCACCGCTTTGAGAGCACCCGGGAGAGGAAGCAGGCGAAGGATGGCAACGGCTGCAGGAAGCACCATAGCAACCGGGAAAAGCTTGTTGATAAGCGCACGATAGTTTGCAAACGGTTCGCGACTCAAAAGATCGGCACGAGAAGAATCATAATGCGCAACTACGACAACCGGACGATTGCGAGGGGAAGCAAGGGGGCCAGATGCCTGATGATAGGCGATAACGTTTTGAGAAAGACCGTTGGCTCCAATCGCAGGGACAGAGACCTTATCCAAACGAATAAGCACGTACAGAATGCCCACCGCGAGAACAAGCAGGAAGCCAAAAATACCCAATGCCCCGCCGATTCCCATGAAAATCGTGGCAACAAACAGTACGATTCCCGCAACGGCAGAAACGTTTTTTCGAGACGAAGAGGCGGTAAATTCCTGTATCTCGGGATTAAAACCGTGGTCGGTAAAAATACGTGCGATGACATCTGCAGCGGTGCGTTCTTCCTCACTGCAGGCAGGGGTAATCTCCGTGCGCTGCAGAAGATGATTCAAATATTTTTTACTGTTAGCCATGTAGGGCTCCATATCGCGGTTGCTTAATGCATGCAGGCATACCGCTCCCACGGTAAGCCTGTATAGGCGAAAGTATACCCTTACTTATCTCTAGCTGCAGCGCCGAGCCCGGATGCCAGCCCCCCTTGGCACATTTTCCCCGCGAGACTCCATATCGATTAAAATGGTGCCGTTGCGACGAGATGGTCCGCTGCAGAAGGGTTGCGCATCTTATGACTGAAACAACAATTCGCTCGATAGATGGCTCAAATGAGCGC
>SKER01002552.1_pt1 | contig 11735 bp, 9 predicted proteins | sample 4826961 | NCBI WGS metagenome assembly SKER01 (sample SAMN11008804, study PRJNA524170) | human gut metagenome | biome: Human fecal sample; material: Feces; isolation source: fecal sample from pouch patient p47 | host: Homo sapiens | place: Israel: Tel-Aviv | collected 2016-11-16
CTTTCCTGCTGTGGTATCGACAAGCCCCACGGTTTGCAACACGTACGCAGCCCAAAGCGAGGTGCCCATCAAAAGGCCGGCAACGATATACGTCCGGTTAAAATGGGTGCGAATGCGGCGGAAAAACAGGGCGAGCATGATGAGTGCGGCGATGAGAAAACGGCAGGCAAGCAGCAGATACGGCGGCAGCGCATCGAGGACGTCTTTCATCATGCAAAAGGAAAAGCCCCACATGAGCGCCATGGCGACGAGCATGGTTTTCCAAAACAAAGGTGAGCGGGCGCCCGCGCCGCGCAGCTCACCCGGGGCTCGATCTTCGAGCGCCACTGGCACGCCATCGTCAAACGATTCTGTATTCGCACTATCGAGCTTGCTGGTCACAGCCCTCTTCTCCTATAAAACGTGACAATCAAACCTGAGGTATTGTCACATAAAAAGGGTTTCGGAGCACCCTCCGAAACCCTTCTCGAAATCAAAATGAGTGTTGCCTCTTATGCGCGGCCCACAGAACCCAGGTTCTCCATGCGGATCTTCACGATATCCGTAATCTCGGCCATGCCCTCGCGGCCCGGCTTCTTGGGATCGAAGCACTCGGGGTTCTCGGACATGTAGCGCATGAAGCCCTTGGTGAAAGCCTGACGCAGCTCGGTGGCGTAGTTGACCTTGCAGATGCCGTTCTTGATGGCCTCGGCGACCTGCTCATCGGGCACGCCAGAGGTGCCATGCAGGACCAGCGGGATATCCAGCTTGGAAGCGATGGCCTTGACCACATCCTGCTGGATGTGCGGGGTGCCCACATACACACCGTGCGCGGTGCCCACGCCGATGGCAAGGCTCGTGCAGCCGGTGCGCTCCACAAACTCCACGGCCTCGTCGGGATCGGTGTAGGGATTTTCGCCCTCGACTGCCGGGCCGTCGTCTTCCTTGCCGCCGACCTTGCCAAGCTCGGCCTCCACGGGCACGCCCATGGCGGCACCGGCATCGGCAACCAGCTTGGTGAGGGCGATGTTGTCCTCGAACAGCTCATGGCTGCCGTCGATCATGACAGAGGTGTAGCCGGTACGAAGGGCCTGCATGCAGCGGTTATAGCCGTCACCATGATCCAGATGCAGCGCCACGGGAACCTCGGTGCGCTCGGCCGCAGCCTTGACCATGCCGTAGAAGTAATCGAGACCGGCAGCCTTAATGGTACCCGGAGTGGTCTGCATGATGACGGGAGACTTGGTCTCCTCGGCAGCCTTGAGCACAGCCATGACGAACTCGAGGTTCTCGACGTTAAAGGCACCCACGCCGTAGTGGTTCTTCTTTGCGTCGAGCAGCATCTCCTTGGTAGTAACGAGCATGATCGCTCCCTTCTGCACGGGACCGTCCCGGCATCACGGCACCGCGCATCCCCGCGCGAGCCAAACGTTGATGCCATTGTATAAAATCGCGCCCGCTACCTGCGAAGTCGCCTCCCTTATCGTTCGAGTCCGTTCGCAAAGAAACGCAAGCGGCACCCTCAGTGGAAATCTCCTTTTGCCAGTATTGATGGGCGACGGCTGTTCCATATTCACTTGCATTTGCGCAAAAACAAAGCAAACGATATGCTTTTTCTTGCGTAATACGAAAATAAAGCAAAATAGAATCTGCACATTTCGACCCTCATCCGGAGCCTCTCATGAGTAGCAACGCCGCAACTTTTGCCGAAGAACGCCGCGCAGCCATCCTCGATATGCTCGAGCATTCCGCGTCCGTACAGGTATCGGATCTTGCTCGCACCTTCGGAGTCTCCGCTGTCACCGCCCGCGCCGACCTCAATGCGCTCGAAGCAGCAGGCAAGCTGCGCCGCACACACGGCGGCGCCGTCTCGCTGCACAAGGCACTGACCGTCTCCATTCAAGACAAGCGCATCAACCTCAACGTCGCCGCCAAGCAGGCCATCGCGCAAACCGCCATTGAACTTGTCGAAGACGGCGACTCGATTATTGTCGACTCCGGTACCACCGCGCTCGAGCTCGTGCGCGCCCTTGGCGCACGCCGCGACATCACGGTTATCACCGCCGATGTCACCATCGCCAACTATATTGACGATAGTCTTCCCCAAACCGATGTAATCCTGCTGGGAGGGACCTTGCGCAAAGGCCACCGTTATCTCTTTGGACCACTTGCCCTGCGCGCGCTTGAAGTCCTTCATGCCGATAAAGCGTTCCTGTGCCCCACTTCGTTTGTCCCCAACCGCGGGCTCATGACCAACTTCGAACAGATGGCACAGGTTAAAAGCGCTTTTATCGAGGCGGCATCGACCTCGATCGCCCTCATCGACGCAACAAAGGTCGACGCGGGCGGCCTTATGCTCTTTGCACCATTGAACAAAATTGACGCCATCGTCATGGACCATGACCCTCGAGGCATCCTTGCTCAAGAGATTGCCGAATATGCCGAGAGAGGCGAGCGGGCGCCACGCCTACTTGTCGCCTCGTAGTATTTCGATGCCTATAGCAAAGGGGCCGCTCGAATGTAATCGAGCGGCCCCACGCATTTAAATGTTCCAGTGCGCGTCAGGAAATTGCTACTCCCCTGCCGGAACGAGAACGCCGTCCAAGTACGTGGCATCGAGCGTAAGATCATCATTAAGCACGACAAAATCGGCGCGACGGCCCGGGGCGATAAAACCACAGCGATCATCGATGTGCGCAGAGCGAGCCGGGACTTCGGTGCCCATGCGAATCGCCTGCTCAGCCGAAACAATGCTCCAATCAAAGACATTTTTGACCACGTCGCACATCACTGCGACAGAACCAGCCAGGTTGCCCGCATCGCGCAGATAGCAAGCACCGTCACGCATAACCACGGGCAGACCACCGCTCACGTACTCGCCATCAGGCATGCCCGCGCAACCCAATGCGTCGGTGATCAGGGCAACATGGTCCCAGCCCTTGGCGCGAACCAGCGCCTCGACCGCCGCAGGCATCACATGATGTCCGTCGGCGATAATCTCGGCATACGTGTCGGGCGTGACCATCGCACAACCCACGATACCCGGGTCGCGGTGATGCAAACCGCGCATACCGTTATAGGTGTGGGTAAAGCACGTGGAGCCTGCGTTCACTGCGGCAAGAGCCTCGTCAAAGGTGGCATCAGAGTGGCCGATGCTCGTCACAATATTCTCGGCGGCAAGTGCGGCAATATACTCGAGCGATCCCTCGTGCTCGGGAGCAAGCGCGCTCTTCACGATGCGACCGCCCGCGGCATCCTGCCAATCGGCAAACAAATCATACGAAGGGTCGATCAAAAAGGCAGGATTCTGCGCACCCACGTGTTTTTGCGTAAAGAACGGTCCCTCCAGGTAAATACCCTGAATGCGAGCACCCATGAACTCATCGCCACGCACCTCGTCCGCCTCGGCAATGGCGGCACAAGCCGCGCGAATGCGTTCGGGAGCCTCGGTGAACGTAGTGGGAACCCAGGAGGTGGTGCCACGGCGCACGAGCTCTGCACTAGAAATATTAATCCCCTCGGCGTCGCAATCGGTCGTTGCATGGTTAAAGAATCCATGGATGTGCGTGTCCACAAATCCCGGTGCAACCCAACGGCCGCCGCAATCGACAATCTCACAATCGGGCATCTCTGTTTGCCAAGCTCCAAAGTGACCATCGACAACCGGTAGATACCCCGTGTTCATAACCCTTCCGGGCAGAACGAAGCGAGCGTTTGAAAGCGCGTATCTTGCCATTTTATTACTCCCTGTCGTATCGATTATCCTAACGGTTCGTCGCCGTCATCGTGCCTATTGTGCGTCGTTGCGATAGTGGAACACCTTGTACTTGAACTGGTCGGCACGGGCAACGGAAAGCGTGTACTCGATAATCTCGTTATGCGTGTTGTACGTCACGCGCTCGAGGTCCAGCACCGGTGCCCCCTCGCCGATACCCAGAAGACGGGCGTCCGCTGGACGAGCGATACTTGCGTAGAACTCCTCCTCGGCAACACGCACTTTTTCGTGAAAAATGCCCTCGATAACCTCGTAGAGCGACTTCCCCTCGAGCATCGGACGTTTGAACATCATGAATTTGCGCATAGGCAGATGCGTTCGCTCGATCATAAGCGGCATCTCGTCCGCGCAGCGAAGGCGGTCGATTTTAATGACCTTCTCGCCTAAGCGCAGACCCATATGCTCGGCAAGATTCTTATCGGCTTCAATCTCGGAAAACTCCAGAATGATGGTCTTGGGGTCACGCCCCATCTCGCGCATCTGCTGCGTAAAGCTATACGTCTGCATGAGATTGGCAGTATGAACCGAGCGATCGGCAACAAACGTACCGCGCCCGTGCTGGCGAATCACCAAACCAAGGCTCTCCAGCTCCTGAAGGGCAAGACGCACCGTCGTGCGAGATAAGCCATAGCGCTCCGAAAGATCACGTTCGGAAGGAAGCATGTCACCAGCAACGCACTCATGCTCGATTTTCTCGCTCAAAATATCGACCAGTTGGTCGTACAGAGGCTGCTTCCTACTCGTTAAAGCCACGTCAGACCTCACTTCCAAATATCCTCAAAACCCATGCGCCAATCAGTCTGTCTCCGCACAAGCCGGCGTCAAAATCTATTCGAACAAAACGCCGGAATCTTCTATCGGCTCACTCGGAACGCGCTGAACTTCCAACTCAACACCCAAGTCCCGCAGCTCCTTGAACGCGGCGACGTCCGTGTCGTCCACCGCGACGCTCGCAGTAACCTGGCGCCGCCCTTCTGCCATATGCATATTGCCCACGTTGACCTTCTTGATAGGCACGCCTGCGCGGACAAGAGCCAAAACATCTGTTGGGTTATCAACCACGAGAAAAATCAGCTGATCCGAAGACGCTTGATGAATCACATCGATAGTCTTTTGCAGCGAAAAATAACGCATGGCGACACCTTCAGGAGCGGCCATATCCATAAGGCGCTGACGAACGTCGCTTTTGGCAACACCGTCGTTAGCAACCAAGATCAGATTCGCTCCGACCACAGCATTCCACTGAGTAACGACTTGCCCATGAATGAGTCTGTTGTCGATACGCGTTAGAAGTATGTTCGGCTCTGCCACGCTGTACATTCCCTTCAAACTACCGCCGCGCGGAGCTCCACGCGGAATCATCAATACACCAACCGGCATGATCGGTCACAAGCGCGAGGACCCTAGCGATGGCTAAATGCCTTCCCCCTTCTCGCTAGGGCCTTCGTACTCGACCGCTCGCAGCCGAGGCAGATGCCGATACATCACACCATCTTTGCCAGCAGCGATAAGCTCCTCGACCATATCGTCGAGAGTATAGTCGGACTCGAGATAATCGAGCGTATCAAGAAGCATCGGAACGTTTGCCCCTGCGATAACGGCGACATCGGAATAATCCTGCGTTGCGATCATTGCCTGATTCCAAGGGGTGCCGCCCATAAAGTCGGTGAGAACAATAACCCCGTTCGACTCTGCTCTCAAAGAACCGATGGCCGCGTGCAATTTGGCAGGATACGTCGCCGCATGACGATCTTCAAAAGAAAGGGCTTTGATATGGGGCTGGGAGCCCGCGACCATATTGATAGCGCTTAATAGCCCACCGGCAAACTGGTCGTGACCAGTCAAAAGTAAACCGATCATTTTCTGCCCTTCATTCTCTCGTTTAACTGGTCTCTGGATGTAACCAGTTTGAAACGTAAATTGGATTATACCAACGTGTAAGGCTTTTGCTTCCCGTATATCGAAAAAATAGTGCCTGACCATAGGAAATGTTGAAACTGGCACCGTATTTTGACAATCGCTTGAAAGCTGATTCCACATGCCCGTATACCGTCCCGAAATACATAGCTACCGTTCGGCATATGGGCAGGATGAACGAGCAAATCAGACACCCTGCTCTGCTATACTTTATAGGCTTTTACCTTGTGTTTTCTAGTGAATTGGAGACAAAACATGGGTTTGTTCGATCGCTTCAAGCAGGCCGTAGAGCCGGTCTCGAACAAGACGGTTATCACCGCCCCAGTAAGCGGCGAGCTGCTGCAGCTTTCCGAAACCACCGAGCCGGTTTTTTCGAGCGAGATGATGGGCAAGGGCGTTGCAATTAACCCCTCCGAATCAACCATTATCGCCCCCGTCGACGGCACGGTCACCGTCGTCATGCCGCACGCTATCGGCATCGTTACCGATAACGGCATCGAGGTACTGATCCATGTGGGCATCGATACCGTGGACATGAAGGGCGAGGGCTTTGAGAACAAGGTGTCTCAGGACTCCAAGGTCACTGCCGGCACCGAGCTGCTCAGCTTCTCGCGCGAGAAGGTAGCCGAGGCAGGTCATGACGACACCGTCTTTGTCATTATCTCCAACACCCCCGACTGCCAGGAAGTTGTTCCTGTGGCAGACGCTCCTGTTAAGGCAGGCGATTCGGTGATCACCGTCACCAAGTAGCCTTCTCTTATAGCTCATATGGAAATCAAGGCCCCCGCTGCAGTTATGAACTGCAGCGGGGGCCTTTTGTGACATAAAGCGCCTTCCCAGATGCATCGGGACGCACTTGCCTAGAATACATTCAAGAATTCTCACTTTAACGAGTGAGCCCGCCGAGACATAAAAAGGACCGTCCCCGCGGAGAGGGACGGTCCAAGTCAAGCAGTAAGTCGGTGACTCAGCTCAGATGTTAGATGAGCTTCTGGAGCTCGTCGCACACAGCCTGAACCTGGGTGCCGATGATGACCTGAGCGGACTCCTTGGAAGGAATCATAACGCCCACGGCGCCGGCCTTCTTGCAGGCGGCCTCGTCGACCTTGGCGGAGTCAGCGACCTCGAAGCGCAGGCGAGTGGCGCAGAAGTCAACGTTCTTGACGTTGTCCTTGCCGCCCACAGCAGCCAGAACACCCTTGGCGATGGCAACATACTTGTCGTCGCTGGAAGCGGCAACAGCAGAAGCCTCGTCGGTGTCCTCGTCCTCACGACCAGGGGTCTTGAGGTCGAACTTGGTGATGGCAAAGCGGAACACGAGGTAGAACACGATGAAGGCTGCGATGCCCAGCGGGATGATGAGCCAGGTGTTCTGAGCTGCCGGGAGGGAAGCGGAGAACACAAGGTCAGTAGCGCCAGCGGAGAAGCAGAAGCCTGCACGGAAGTTCACGTAGTACACGATGATCGTGAAGATGCCGTAGAGGGCAGCGTACACGACGTACAGCGGGAAGCACAGGAACATGAAGCCGAACTCGAAGGGCTCGGTAACGCCGCAGACGAAAGCGCAGATAGCAGCGGAGAGAACCAGGCCGATAGCAGCCTTCTTGTTCTTAGCGGTCTGAACGATAGCGAGGGCAGCACCCGGGATACCGAACATCATGCAGGGGAAGAAGCCGGACATGTACATACCGACGCTCCAGTTAGCACCGTTCTGGCCCATGACGTCGCCAGCCCAGAAGTGGGACAGGTCGCCGAGGCCGATGGTGTCGAACCAGAAGACGTTGTTGAGGGCGTGATGCAGACCGGTGGGGATGAGCAGGCGGTTGAGGAAGGCATAGATGCCAGCGCCGACGCCACCCATAGCAGCAATGCCGTTGCCGAGTGCAACGAGGCCGTCAAAGATGATGGGCCACACGAAAAGCAGGATAACGGAGACGACGATGGACACGACGGCGGTCATGATGGCAACGCAGCGCTTGCCGGAGAAGAAAGCCAGCCAGTCGGGAAGGCGGGTACCCTTGAACTTGTTGTACATGGAACCGCCGATAATGGCAGACAGGATGCCGATGAAGCAGTTACCGGCGATCTTGGAGAACGCGATGCCCTCGGCAGTGGTGAGCCAAGCGGCCTGAGCGTCAGCGTCCATACCGCGGACCGCGCCGACGACTGCAGGGTTAAGCAGCTGCTGGATCATCAGGAAGGCGACGAGGCCAGCGAGGCCAGCGGTGCCGTCATGGTCGTCAGCCAGACCAACGGCAGCGCCGATGGCAAACAGCCATGCCATGTTATCGATAAGTGCGCCGCCAGCCTTGATGAGCAGGAAACCTGCGGTGTAGGCTGCGCCGGATGCCTCAGCACCGGGGACGCCCATGACTGCGGGGGCGAGCATGTAGCCAACACCCATAAGGATGCCGGCGACGGGCAACGCCGCGACGGGAAGCATCAGCGCTTTGCCGAGCTTCTGGAGGTACTTCATCATATTAATTTCCCCCTACCTTTCTTCGTTGTGGTTTCGTGATCCACACCTGCGCCTTTGAAAGTCGACCCCTCCGCGGGCCATATGAGTTCTTGGCGCTTTTTACACCCAGCCGTGCTGGGAGCTGGTTACTACCATATCACAAGAGGTTCAAACCTCATCCACAAAGCCTTCAAATTTCAATCTGATTGCCGAACGGTAAGAAATCGACCCGTGAGTGGTAGTAACCATTGTTTTTTTCAAGAAGGTGAACGTAATGTCAGTTCTATCTGTCCCCTTTTTCTTCCGCACGAGAGATAAAACCCCAGGAAAATGATGGGTTGATGGACCTCAATCCATCAACGGGCCTCTTTTGGGACTTTAATCGGGCTCAAAAGAGCCATAGATCACAAATGCAAAAAGGGCCCCGTTGCCGGGACCCTCCTCGTTTCGATGGAGCCAACGAGCGGATTCGAACCGCTGACCTACGCATTACGAGTGCGTTGCTCTACCAGCTGAGCCACGTTGGCATATCATGCGGTTGACGGGCACATGCGCGTCAACGGTTGATAATCATACGGGTAAGTGCGCAAACGCGCAAGGCCTTTCATTAAATGTGTCAAATTAAACCTGTCGTTTTTCTGACACACGCAGTGAGCGACCGACCACAGTGCCGCAGATTGCCCTGAAAGAGGAGGGCGCACGCCTTGCGTGCGGCGCCCGACGATTGAAGGGCAAAGTGCGGTGCTGTGGCCGGTCGCAGTCGCGGGCCGCTAGTGACCACCCAGGTATGAAATCGTGCCCTTAAGCACACTTTGAGTTGCGGCAGCGGCCTTCTCGGCAGCCTTAAGAGCATCCTCGTGGCTGTTGTCGATCATGCCCGCCTTGTTGGTCACAAGCGTGATACCCAAGACCTCCATGCCCAAAGCCTTTGCCATGATAGCCTCGCACACCGTCGAGCAGCCCACGTAGTCGGCGCCCAGCGTATTGAGCATGCGCACCTCGGCGGCAGTCTCATACGTGGGGCCCAACAGACCGGCATATACGCCCTCCGCAAGATGCAGGCCCGCATCACGAGCCGCCGCACGGGCAAACTCGGCAAGGTAGCCAGAGTAAGCGCCCGCCATAGGGATAAACGGCGTATCCGCCTCGGCGGCAGCGACACCTTGAGGGGTCGCCAGCGGGTTTTGGCCAGTAAGGTTGATGTGATCGGTAATGAGACCCACCATGCCCGAGGCCACAGCAGAAACAGCGCCCGAAGCGCAGGTAAGAATGATGTCGCGACAACCCAAGCGATGAGCATGACGAACAAGCGAGGTCACCTGCAATGGGCTGTATCCCTGATACAGGTGCACACGGCCCGGATACACCACCACGGGAACACCCTCAAGCGTGCCGATGATCACCTCGTAGCGATGCCCCTCCACAGGAATCGCCTCGGTGGGAAAGCCATCGATATCCTCGTACTTGATGCGGCGCACCACGCGCACCTCATCGGCAAGCGGGGCCAGGCCGCTGCCAAGCACCAACGCGATGGGATGCTCCATGCTTGGCTCGCAATACTCAACAAGCTTTTCGTCTGCTACCACGATGTGTCCTTCCTGCTCAAACAAGGCGGCCGTCACACCAGAACCGGCGCGAAGCTGCCCCGAAAACGTGCCGTCGTATATGCGGTCAAGGCCGCACGATGGGCTCTTGGATTTTAGGATAGCAAGACTCGCGCCGCATGCGCGTGCGATATCGAGCGAACGGCGAGCACCATCCGCGTACGCACGGGTCACGTCAACGCCCTCGGCCGTGACGACCCGCGACCCGCATCGTTCCGCCGGCGGTCGCGGACAGGCAAGGCCGCCCAAGACCTCGGGACAAACGGGGACCACCGTCCCTTCTCCCCCGCGTCTGCGCAAGCAGTGCGCTAAACGTTCGACCGCTAAAGAGGGCTTGGCGCCCCCGTCGTAGCGAACGGGAGCGCCAAGCAGGCATTCACTTATAAGAACACGAAGCGACATCGTGCCCTCCCAGTATCTTTACTGATACAGACCGTACAGGGTGATATTCGCCTTGGCATACAGGCCGTTGACGAACTCGGTCCACTTGCCGCCAGACTCAGAGTTGGCCTGCGCATACTGCTGATAGGCCGTGTAGTAGGCGGTCAGCGCCTGGCCATACGTAGCGGAATCAGCCGTGAACTCCTGGCCTTCGAGGGCCTTTGCATACGTGCCGTCGGTAGAGGCCCAGGTGCCCTTCTCGGCATCCCACTCATCGCCTGCAAGCTTGATGATGTAGTCGGCGTAATCCTTAGATGCGGTGTCCTCGTTGCCGTCCTCCGGCTGCGCGGGGGCCTCGGGCATGGTGGCAGAAGAGGTGCCCACGATCTTATCGTAGAGCTTCTGCATGGTAGCCTGCTGCTTGACGATGGTCTTTGCCTGATCCTTGGTCACGCCGTACTGCTGAGACATCTGGCTGTAATCGCTCATGCCCAAAGCGCCCTCGGCATACTCCTTCATCTCCTTATCGGTAACGGAGATACCGCGAGCCTCGGCCTCGTTAAGCAGAATGTGGTTACGTGCATAGGAGAGCACGATATCGGCGGAAGGCGTGGGATAGGTGTCGTCGCTTTGCTTGACGCTGTCCAAACTGTACTGGCTCTCAATAGCCTCGCGCGCAGTGACATCGATGCTCTTGCCGTTATAGGAATACGAAGCTACAACAGTATCGAGCTGATCGGACGTGAGGGAGGCGGAGTCGGCGCCCTTGTGGGCAAAACCGCCCGAACCGATAAAATATCCCAAAACAGCAGCGATAATCACGGCCACAACGGCGATGGCAATGGCGATCTTCTGGCGCTTGCCGCAGCCTGCGGCCTCGTCGTCCTCATCGTCGTCTTCCTCATCGTCCTCGGGCATGAGGTTCTCGTCTGCCGCGTCCTCGGCCATCTCGCGCTCGGCACGCTCGGCCTCTTTCTCGGCGGTAGTACCAGCGGCCATATGCTCAGCGGAGGTACCCTCTACGAGCTCCACCTCGTTCTCGTCGATATCGCCCGGGGTATCGCCACGGCCGATAATCTCGATGCCGTCGACCTCTTCGCGGTCGTTTTTCTTCTGAATCAAACCCATATCGTGTGCATTCTCCTTATCCGTGCGCATGGTAACTGCGCTACACAGCAGTGAGCCGCGATACTGCCATATCGCGGCTCACATAATAGCATCCTTACAGATTGGCGATTACCGCGTCGGCAAACGCCTGGGTGCCCACGCATCCCTCGGCGGAGCCGGTCTGCGCGCGGCGAACGTCGCCCGTCACCGACTCGCCGGCGGCAAGCGTCTTCTTGACCGCCTCGCGAATACGCGTGGCGGCCACGCCCTCACCCAGGTGATCGAGCATCATGCAGGCAGAAAGAATCTCGGCTGTGGGATTGGCGATATCCTTGCCCGCGATATCGGGAGCGCTGCCGTGCGTCGCTTCGAAGATGGCGATGTCGCGGCCGATATTGGCGCCCGGCGCCATGCCAAGGCCACCCACGAGGCCCGCCGCAAGGTCGCTCACGATGTCGCCGTACAGATTGGGCAGGACCAGCACGTCGAAGGCGTACGGATCTTGCACCAGGCC
>SKER01000843.1_pt2 | contig 11697 bp, 13 predicted proteins | sample 4826961 | NCBI WGS metagenome assembly SKER01 (sample SAMN11008804, study PRJNA524170) | human gut metagenome | biome: Human fecal sample; material: Feces; isolation source: fecal sample from pouch patient p47 | host: Homo sapiens | place: Israel: Tel-Aviv | collected 2016-11-16
GCTATTAGCATCTTCCTTCAGAAGACTAAGAAATCACCACTAGTGACAACGGTTGTACTGGTTATCTTCTCGCTAGTTTCTCTGGTTGGTATTTTTGGTTTTAAACAAATGATTGATATCACTAACCGTATAAATCAGACTGCAGCCTTTTCAGAAGTAGAAATGAGCATTGTGGTTCCGAAGGATAGTGACATCAGAGATGTGAGTCAGATTACTAGCGTTCAGGCACCAACTAAGGTTGATAAGAATAATATCGATAGTTTGATGTCAGCTCTAAAGGAAGACAAAAAAGTTGATGTCAAAGTTGATGATGTCGCTTCCTATCAAGAAGCCTATGACAATCTTAAGTCTGGCAAATCTAAAGCTATGGTCTTGAGTGGCTCTTATGCTACCCTATTAGAGTCTGTCGATAGTAATTATGCTTCAAATCTAAAAACAATTTATACTTATAAAATTAAAAAGAAAAATAGCAACTCTGCAACCCAAGTAGATTCAAAAGTCTTCAATATTTATATTAGTGGTATTGATACCTACGGTCCGATTTCAACAGTATCACGTTCAGATGTCAATATCATTATGACAGTAAACATGAATACACATAAGATTCTCTTGACGACTACTCCACGTGATGCATACGTTAAGATTCCTGGTGGTGGGGCAGACCAGTATGATAAATTAACCCACGCAGGTATTTATGGCGTTGAAACATCTGAACAAACTCTGGAAGATCTTTATGGTATTAAGATTGATTACTATGCACGAATTAACTTCACATCTTTCCTTAAGTTGATTGACCAACTTGGTGGTGTGACAGTCCATAATGATCAAGCTTTCACACAAGGGAAGTTTGATTTCCCGGTTGGAGATATCCAAATGAATTCAGAGCAAGCACTTGGATTTGTTCGTGAACGCTATAATTTAGATGGCGGAGATAATGACCGTGGTAAAAACCAGGAGAAAGTTATTTCTGCGATTTTAAACAAGTTGGCTTCTCTAAAATCTGTATCAAACTTTACTTCAATCGTTAATAATCTCCAAGACTCTGTTCAAACGAATATGTCTTTGAATCCCATTAACGCTTTGGCTAATACACAACTTGAATCAGGTTCTAAATTTACGGTGACTTCTCAAGTAGTAACAGGTACAGGTTCAACCGGACAATTGACCTCTTATGCGATGCCAAATTCTAGTCTTTACATGATGAAACTAGATAATTCGAGTGTGGAAAGTGCCTCTCAAGCTATCAAAAAATTAATGGAGGAAAAATAAGTGATTGACGTTCACTCACATATCGTTTTTGATGTTGATGATGGTCCTAAAACTTTAGAAGAAAGTTTAGACCTCATTGGTGAAAGTTACGCCCAGGGGGTACGTAAGATTGTTTCAATATCCCATCGTCGTAAGGGAATGTTTGAGACTCCAGAGAATAAAATTTTTGCCAACTTTTCTAAGGTAAAAGCAGAAGCAGAAGCACTTTATCCAGACTTAACTATTTATTATGGAGGTGAACTTGATTATACCTTGGACATTGTGGAGAAACTTGAAAAGAATCTCATTCCGCGCATGCACAACACTCAATTTGCTTTGATTGAGTTTAGTGCTCGCACATCTTGGAAAGAAATTCATAGTGGGCTTAGTAATGTTTTGAGAGCGGGGGTAACACCTATTGTTGCTCATATTGAGCGCTATGATGCCCTCGAAGAAAATGCTGACCGTGTTCGAGAAATCATCAATTACGACACTAGGAATTGCAAGTAAAAATGGGAGAGTAGAATGAAAGTTTTAAAAAATTACGCCTACAATCTTTCCTATCAATTACTGGTCATTGTTTTACCAATCATTACGACACCTTATGTTACTAGGATTTTTAGTTCAAAGGATTTAGGTACTTATGGTTACTTTAATTCGATTGTGGCCTACTTTATTCTTTTGGCAACTTTAGGTGTTGCTAACTATGGTACTAAAGAGATTTCAGGACATCGAAAGGATATTCGTAAAAATTTCTGGGGTATTTATACCCTCCAATTGATTGCGACTATTTTGTCTCTTGTCTTGTATACATCATTATGTTTGTTCTTTCCTGGTATGCAAAATATGGTGGCTTATATCTTAGGATTAAGCTTGATATCGAAAGGAATGGATATTTCTTGGTTATTCCAAGGTTTGGAGGATTTTCGTCGTATTACCGCAAGGAATACAACGGTAAAGGTTTTAGGAGTTATTTCTATCTTCCTATTTGTGAAAACACCTGGTGATTTGTATCTCTATGTTTTCCTATTGACCTTCTTTGAATTGCTTGGGCAATTAAGTATGTGGTTACCAGCGAGACCTTACATTGGAAAACCACAATTTGATTTATCCTATGCTAAGAAACATCTTAAACCTGTTATTTTGCTGTTTCTCCCTCAGGTTGCCATTTCACTATACGTGACTTTGGATCGTACAATGTTGGGTGCCTTGTCATCGACAAATGATGTAGGGATTTATGATCAGGCTTTGAAAATAATTAATATTTTGTTGACGTTGGTGACTTCATTGGGAAGTGTAATGCTTCCAAGGGTATCTGGTCTTTTATCTAACGGAGATCATAAGGCCGTTAACAAGATGCATGAGTTGTCTTTCTTGATTTATAATCTTGTGATTTTCCCAATTATTGCTGGTCTCTTGGTTGTCAATAAAGACTTTGTTAGTTTTTTCCTAGGAAAGGACTTCCAAGCAGCTAATATTGCCATTGCCATTATGGTCTTTAGGATGTTCTTTATCGGTTGGACAAATATTATGGGAATCCAGATTTTGATTCCACACAATAAACATCGTGAGTTTATGCTCTCTACGACTATTCCGGCTGTTGTCAGTGTTGGACTTAATCTCTTGTTAATTCCTCCATTTGGCTTTGTTGGTGCCTCAATTGTATCAGTTTTAACAGAGGCTTTGGTATGGTTCATTCAATTGTACTTCTGCCTTCCTTACCTCAAGGAAGTACCGATTCTTGAGTCTTTGGCCAAAATTGTATGCGCATCTACTATGATGTATGGCTTGTTGCTAAGTGCAAAACCATTCTTGCATTTTCCACCTACTTTAAATGTTCTTGTGTATGCAGTGCTTGGTGGCCTCATTTACCTTCTTGCTATTCTAGTTTTGAAAGTGGTAGATGTTAAAGAATTAAAACAAATAATAGGAGAAAATTAGGAATGAAGAAAGCACGGAATATAAACTTAGACTTGATAAAAATAATTGCTTGTATAGGAGTTGTTTTGCTTCATACTACGATCCAGGGTTTAAGGAAACAGGGCGATGGAATTACTCATCTTATTTATATTATCTAGGTACTTATTAAATTACCTTGTTTTTTATGGTAAATGGTTATTTATTATTGGGTAAGAGCAAGATAACATATCCCTATATACTACATAAAATAAAATGGTTTCTAATAACAGTGTCTTCATGGACCGTTATCATTTGGTTTCTTAAAAGAGACTTCACAATTAATCCAATTAAAAAAATTTTGGCTTCCTTGATACAAAAGGGTTATTTCTTCCAATTTTGGTTTTTCGGCTCACTAATACTTATTTATTTATGCTTGCCGATATTGAAGAAGTATTTACATTCAAAAAGAAGTTATTTATACTTTCTATATGTATTAACAATTATTGGTTTGATTTTTGAATTGATAAATTTTTTGCTTCAAATGCCAGTACAAATTTATGTTATACAGACGTTTAGATTATGGACTTAGTTCTTTTACTACATTTTAGGTGGTTTTGTAGCACAATTCAATATAGAGAATTTAAAATCAATCTTTAAGGGATGGATGAAAATAGTTAGCATACTTTTGTTATTGATTTCACCGATAATATTATTTTTCATAGCAAAAACTACTTATCATAATCTTTTTGCTGAATATTTTTATGACAATCTTTTGGTAAAAGTAATTAGTTTAGGACTATTTCTTACCTTATTGACGCTAACCATTGATGCTTCTAAACATAGAATGATCTACTTGTTATCAGTCCAAACGATGGGGGTATTTATCATACATACCTATGTTATGCAAATATGGCAAAAGTTGATAGGGTTTAACATAGTAGGTGCACACTTATTTTTCCCTGTTTTCACATTAGTGATTAGTTTTCTAATAAGTATGATATTAATGAAAATCCCTTATATCAATCGAATAGTTAAATTATAAAAAGGAGTTTATAATGTACGATTATCTTATTGTTGGTGCTGGTTTGTCCGGAGCAATCTTCGCACAGGAAGCTACAAAACGTGGCAAAAAAGTAAAAGTGATTGACAAGCGTGATCACATTGGTGGCAATATCTACTGTGAAGATGTTGAAGGTATTAACGTTCACAAGTATGGTGCTCACATTTTCCATACCTCAAATAAAAAAGTTTGGGATTATGTCAACCAATTTGCTGAATTTAATAACTATATCAACTCACCAATTGCTAACTACAAGGGCAGTCTTTATAACCTTCCATTTAACATGAATACATTTTATGCTATGTGGGGCACTAAGACTCCTCAAGAAGTTAAGGACAAGATTGCTGAGCAAACGGCTGATATGAAAGATGTTGAGCCTAAAAACTTGGAAGAACAAGCTATCAAGTTGATTGGACCAGATATCTACGAAAAGTTGATCAAGGGATACACTGAAAAACAATGGGGACGTTCTGCCACAGACCTGCCTCCTTTCATCATCAAGCGTCTTCCGGTTCGTCTGACTTTTGATAACAACTACTTTAATGACCGTTACCAAGGAATTCCGATCGGTGGTTACAATGTCATCATTGAAAATATGCTTGGAGATGTTGAAGTAGAACTTGGAGTTGACTTCTTTGCCAATCGTGAAGAGCTTGAAGCTTCAGCTAAAAAAGTTGTCTTTACAGGAATGATTGACCAGTACTTTGATTATAAACATGGTGAGTTGGAGTATCGCAGTCTTCGTTTTGAACACGAAGTCTTGGATGAAGAAAATCATCAAGGAAATGCCGTGGTCAACTACACAGAGCGTGAGATTCCTTATACTCGTATCATTGAGCACAAGCACTTCGAGTATGGTACACAACCTAAGACAGTTATCACACGTGAATACCCAGCTGATTGGAAACGTGGAGATGAACCATACTACCCAATCAATGATGAAAAGAACAATGCCATGTTTGCTAAGTACCAAGAAGAAGCTGAGAAAAATGACAAGGTTATCTTCTGTGGACGTCTTGCAGATTATAAATACTACGACATGCACGTGGTCATTGAGCGTGCTCTAGAAGTCGTTGAGAAAGAATTTACTATATGACACAAGAAAAAAATTGATATCGTTGTTCTTTGGGTAGATGGAAGTGCCCCAGAGTTTATCCGTGAGAAACAAGCAGTTACTGAGAATGTTTCTGATTTGAACCAAGAAATTGATGGTGAGCAACGTTATCGTGATTATGATGTTTTTAATTACTGGTTCCGAATGATTGAAAAGAATGCTCCTTGGGTAAATAATGTCTATTTGATTACCAATGGGCAAAAGCCAGACTGGTTGAATTTGGAACATCCAAAACTCAAATTGGTAACTCATAGGGAATTTATGCCCAAAGAATACCTACCGACCTATAATTCAGCAGCTATTGAGCTTAATCTTCATCATATTGAAGGGTTGTCGGAGAACTACTTGTATTTCAATGATGATACGTACTTGATTAGAGACAGTCAACCTTCAGATTTTTATAAAAATGGTCAGCCTAAGCTTTTAGCTGTTTATGATGCCTTAGTTCCTTGGCCACCATTTACGAATACTTATCACAATAATGTTGAATTAATTTATCGCCATTTTCCTAATAAGAAGGCTTTGAAGTCTTCGCCATGGAAATTCTTTAATTTCCGTTATGGTTCCTTGGTTTTGAAAAACTTGTTACTCTTGCCTTGGGGTCCTACGAGATACGTGAACCAGCATTTACCTGTTCCGATGAAGAAGAGTACCTTGGCACATTTATGGGAAATTGAAGGTGAAACTTTAGATAAAACATCGCGAAATCCAATTAGAGACTATGGAGTAGATGTTAATCAATACATCTGTCAGCATTGGCAAATTGAAAGTAACCAGTTTTACCCTATGTCTAAAAGTTTCGGAGAGACAATCGGTTTGAATCAGGTGGATAAGCTGGAATCTATCTTTAAAGATAGACGTAAAAAAACTACTTTGTGTGAATGATGATGTTGACTTTAAAGAGGAGAATATCATTCGTTTAAAGGAAATCTTGAATGAATACTATCCTGAAAAATCAGCTTTTGAAAAATGAGAAATAAGAGATGAAATACTATTTAAAAGAAGAATTTTTACACGATAACGATGTTAAAAATGCCGGTAATAAGGCTCGTAATGATGTTGAAGAAATTGTAAAGAGAGAAGGTTATCAATCCTTGGTTCTTTCAGTTGATAATTGGTACGAGATGGGTACACTTAAAAAACAGCTTCATAAATCTAAGGCTATTGGTCAGGCCTTGAATCAACTAAAGCAAGGTGATGAGTTACTTATTCAGTTCCCAATGCTTCATTATAGTTTTTTTGCAACACATCATGTAAAGAAAGCACAGAAAAAAGGCGTAAAAGTTAATTTTATTATCCACGATTTAGAAGCTCTTCGTTATATCAATGTTGAGAATCTCCCTTTGAAGGATAAGATTAACATTCAAATTCAAGAATCAAGTCTTCTTGGTGCAGCTGATGGTATCATTGCCCACAATCCAATTATGAAATCTGTATTGGTAGATAAAGGGATTGCGGCAGATAAGATTGTTAGCCTTGGCATTTTCGACTATTTGATTCCAAATTTCCAAGAGAAGACTGGTTTCACGAAGAATCAGCCAATTATTGTAGCTGGTAACTTGGCACAAGAAAAAGCTGGTTATCTTTACTCTCTTCCTGCAGAACCTGCTTATAACCTTTATGGTGTCGGCTTCGACGAAAGCAGAGCTCTTGAGAATGAGAACTACTTTGGTTCCTTCCTACCTGATGAGCTTCCTGCAGCTCTTGAGGGTGGTTTTGGGCTTGTCTGGGATGGCGACAGTGCTGAGACATGTAGTGGTGTTTTCGGCGAGTACCTTCGCTATAACAACTCTCACAAGGCGTCACTTTACTTGGCCTCAGGGTTCCCGCTTGTCGTTTGGAAACAGTCAGCCTTATCTCATTTTGTGCTTGAGAACGGCTGTGGAATTGCAGTAGATTCTCTTCAGGATTTGAAGGCTACCATTGACAATCTTTCTGATACTGATTACCAAGATTTGGTTGAAAATACCAAGCGTGTCGGTAAAGGTATTCGTGTTGGTCACTATCTACGTACTGCATTGAACAATTTAAAATAAGAAAATCCTCATGCTTGTGAGGATTTTTTGCATTTGGGCTCTTTGTCAACTGTAGTGGGTAGATGAAAAGCTAACACCTAGAGAGGATGAACTTCGTCCTCTCTTTCTTTATCTCTTTCTTGTTTTTAGGAGGTAAGCTGAAAAGGCTCTCCCCAGCCCTTTTCACTGTTCTATGCAATCAGAATCCGTTTTTTAAAGTTTTCAAAGTTCCTGAAACCAAAGGCATTTCTCTTAATGACTTTGATGATCTTATTGGTAGCTTCCAGTTTAGCGTTGGAATAAGGCAATTCCATGGCGTTTAAAACCTTGTCTTTATCCTTTAAAAATGTCTTCAATACCGTCTGGAAAATAGGATTAACAGTGGCTTTTTACTGTTTGATGAGGTCAAAGAAATGGACTGAGTTCTTCTTTTGGAAATGAAATAAGAGAAGCTGATAGAGTTCATAGTGTTGTCGTAGTTCCTCGGAGTAGGATAGGAGTTTTTCTAGGATTTCCTTGTTAGTCAAATGCATGCGAAACATAGGGCGATAAAATCGTTTATCGCTGAGTTTACGGCTATCTTGTTGTATCAATTTCCAGTAACGTTTCAAGGCTCGGTATTCCTGCGATTTTCTGTCGAATTGATTCATAATTTGAATACGGACACGGTTCATAGCACGACTAAGGTATTGCACGATATGAAAGCGATCGAGTACGATTTTTGCATTCGGAAAAAGCTGTTTAGCAAGTTGATAATAGGGACTAAACATATCCATGGTAATCACTTTGACCCGATTTCTAACCTTTCTAGGATAGCGTAGAAAGTGGTTTCGGATGGTTGCTTGAGTTCTTCCGTCGAGAATGGCGATGACATTTAGGGAGTCGAAATCTTGAGCGATGAAGCTCATTTTCCCCTTCTTGAAGGCATACTCGTCCCAACTCATCACCTCAGGTAGGGTATTCCAATCCGTTTCAAACTTGAACTCATTTAGCTTTCTCATAACTGACGATGTTGAAATTGATAGCCTGTGTGCAATATGTTTCATTGCTTGATTTTCGATGAGTAATTGTGCGATTTTCTGGTTAACAGCGACAGAGATTTGGTGGTTCTTCTTGACAAGAGGAGTTTCAGCGACCGCCATTTTTCCGCAATCTTTACACTTGAAACGACGCTTTCGAAGACGGATAAGTAAAGGGTAGCCAGCAGTTTCTAAGTAGGGGATTTTAGAAGTTTTCTGGTAGTCGCACTTAGCCATTTGTCCCTTGCATTTTGGGCATTTAGGGGCTGTGTGATCCAAGTGACCGTGGAGTTCTAAGTGAGTTCCCATATCATATTCATCAGTGATAGTGATATTTTTGTCTTTAATTCTGAGAAAATTTGTGATAAGATTTAGTTGTTCCGTATGAGTCTTTCTAAAATGATAGTTTGAGCACTTTTCATTATAGGTCATATGGGACTTTTTGTATATACTCAAAAAGGCTCCATAATTTCCATGGTGGATTTACCCACTACAGAAATTATAGAGCCGTTTATAACCATCAAGGATTAGATTGCGAAGTAAACTAATTTGCAACAATGAAAAGAGGAAATCAGTGTATTTCTGCCACTTCTTTTTATATGATAGTTTTGTCATTGTCAATTAAAAGTATCAAAGAGAAGATTCTGAAATAATTATTTTTCTTCATCAAACTGAATTATAAATATTGTCTTGTGTTAAAATAATCATAAATAATGCTTAGATAAAATCCTAACTTTTATTATAGTTATAGGAGGGTGATAGAGTGGAATTAAGTTATCGTGGTAGTGGTTCTGTCCTGGTCAAGCATTTTTGTAACACCATTGACTAAATAAAATTATTTCAATCGTTTTTCTAGAGGTGTTAGGTGGTTATTATAAGAATGAGGTCTAATTTGATTATACCAAACATAGGCAAAGTCGTTTATAGCTTGGTCCAGTTCCTCGATGGTATCATACCGATGTTGATAAACTTCTTCAGCTTTTAATGTATTGTAATAACGTTCCATTGGAGCATTATCATACGGAGTACCCGCACGACTCATACTTTGAGAAATGCCCAATGATGAACAAAATCTCGTAAATTCTAGTGAGGTGAATTGTACACCTAGATCTGAATGAAGTATCAGTTTAGATGGATTACAATGCTGAGCATGAATTGCTTTATTAAGGGTTAGTTAATAATATATTCCTTAGTCATAATTATATTTTTGCTGATTTTTAGTCATAAATTAAATTACTTCTCCAGGATTGTCATTTTACCGTCAATTATCTGATAAACTTTGTCTGCCATATCTTTTAACCTTAAGTCATGAGTAACTACAATAATAATTTTATTTCTTTTGTGCGCTAAATCTCTGAGTAACTCGATTACTTTCATGGATCTATCTGTATCTAATGCGGCTGTGGGTTCATCTGCTAAAATATAGTCAGGATCAGTGTATAATGCTCTAGCAATTGCCACACGCTGCTTTTGTCCACCAGAAAGTTGATTAGGATATTTTTTTAGCAGTTCTAAAAGTCCTAAATCAGAAAGAAGCTCATGCAATTTTTGTTCAGTCAAATTTTGTTTTTTTTAGTTTATCTACGAATTTAAACTGTTCTTCGACCGTTAAAAATGGGACTAAGTTATAAGATTGTAAAACAAATCCTATTTTTTCCAATCTTAATTTTGTTTGTTGTTTTTTGGACAAACTGTTAATTGTACTGTCATTTATTTTTACGTCACCATTAGTTGGTGACTGTAGTCCGCCTGCTATAGTCAAAAATGTAGTTTTTCCTGATCCTGATGGCCCTACAACTAAAATAAGCTGACCGCTTTCTGCTTCGAAATTAATATTTTCTAGTGCTACGTACTTACTACCCCCCTCACCAAAAATTTTTGTGACTGAGTCGAAAATGAGATTTGACATGAAATTAACCTCCAATAATTTTGTAAGGATCAACTTTGGCAATTTGGCGAATTGGTATCAACGCACCCAACAAGGACATAATAATAATACCGATTCCAGTTACAATAATATTACTTTTATCGATGACAATGGGTACCTCGCTGGGTAACGTAATAGCTGTTATTTCACCTAATATAATGGCTATAATAACGCCAATAACTGACATAATAAATGATTGAAATAACGTACTCAAAACAAGATATTGCGTTGAGACTCCTTGCGCCTTCAAGACACCTAAGTTAGGTAATTTTTGAACGGTCAGAATATACAAGAAAATTGAAATAACAATTAGAATAATAATATACAAAAAACCAATCATGAAGTTGAATGTGAGTTGTTGTGCACTATATCCGGGTAATTTATTAATAAATGAGTCAATGCTTAACTGAATAGTCCCTTTTGGTATTTTTGAATTATTTAACGTATTCTTGAATACCACAGCATTTGTTACACCTTTATTCAGTGATTGAATAGTGTCTGGTGAAATATAAACCACGGGAAGAGCACTTAAAGTTGCCCTGGGTGTAAAACCTGTAATTTTAATCCTCAATGATGAATTAGCAACTAACAAGTGGTCACCGATTTTGAATCCATCACGTTTGAATTTATCCGATACGACGCCGGCATTGTTTCGGACATTTTTACTACCACTTGTTATTTTCAATTTTTTAAATATGAACGATTTGGAATCAAGAGCTACTAATTGAGTATTCTCTTTTAATCCATTTTCTGATTTTACAAGTGTACTATACTGTGAAATTCTGGTACCATTATTGGGTAAACTAGCAACCTGATCCTGTGAAAGAAAAGATTGTTGTAAACGTCCTTCAGAATCACTATTTAAGACAATACTTGAAGTATCCCACTCGTTAATTGCCGCTTTGTTTAGGTTAGCTAAACCAGTGGCTAAACCAGTAAGAATAATCAAAAGATAACTTACTAAAAATATAAGTGCCACTATTAGGCTATAACGCAATTTTTCATGTAGCATCTCTTTAATAGCTAAAAACATAATAATCTCCTGCCATTAATTCTATTTATTATTAGTGTATCACTTAATGTGTTGAAAAGGTTTTTAATGTTCATCCGTCTTGAATGTGCAGTCGAACAATTTTTTGTCGTGTTTCGTCTGGATAGTGTTTCATGTTATGTCTCCTATTCTAATGAATGGTTTAACTTATTAGGTAGGAGTGTTACAAATTTACTATACCAGAACAGCAAGTCTATTTTGTATCGCTTTAACAGTATAAGAAAGACTGCATTTTTTGATTTGAAATATGGTTAAATTTATTCGATTTTGGAATTTGAAATTATAAGTTTAGGAAGAAAGAGATAGTTTCACATCTGAGCTATCTCTTTTTCTATCCACTTATTTCAATCTTCCTAACTATCAG
>SKER01002561.1_pt1 | contig 11693 bp, 9 predicted proteins | sample 4826961 | NCBI WGS metagenome assembly SKER01 (sample SAMN11008804, study PRJNA524170) | human gut metagenome | biome: Human fecal sample; material: Feces; isolation source: fecal sample from pouch patient p47 | host: Homo sapiens | place: Israel: Tel-Aviv | collected 2016-11-16
ATGTAATGCTAACATTTGCATCAGCTGTTCTCCTAACCGAGCTTCAAATCCTGTTATCACATCTGCTCCTTTTGCGTACTTATCCGATGTTTCTTTTATTTTGTCTTGACGTTCAATAAATTCATTCATATTCACAAAACGAATCTTCATATTGCTGTACATCCGCTTCATTGCTTTTGCATATTCAATCGCATGGATATTCTGCTGTTTTTCCAATATAGCTTTTGCTCCCGGTATAAATTCTTCGGTCACTTCTGCACATGCAGTTGCAAAATTCTTTCCGTTTTCCATACACAGTTTTATTTTCTGCTGATATTCTCTAGGTTCAATAAATAAGAACTGAATCATGTCTTTCAACAATTTTTCATCGGCATCTTCACACAAAATTGCAAGTTCATCCACACAATTCAGTTTTTCCAACATCGATACTGCTGCAAATGCTAAGGTATCAAAGGTTGTCAATGTACAATATACTGGAATTTCCAACACAATATCTGCTCCCTGTTTCCTCAATATCTCTGCTTTTTTGTATTTACTTACAGATGCCAGAAGTCCTTTTTGTGTAAAATTTCCACTTGTAACAACGACAAGTCCATCGGCTTCTGTTTTCTTTTTTATGTGTTGGAATAACTTTGTTCTGTTGATTACGATTGGTTCAAATTCATCTATTAATGCTGTAAGTTTCATGGGATTCCTCCGATTTCTATTCACATTTACCATTATTATAACTTTTTTCACCAAAAAGAAATAGCAAATAATCATCTTTCCGACAATTATTTGCTATTTCTTGTTCTTTTTATCTATATTTACACAATCAACAATCGTCTTTCATTCACATGATGTCCAAACTCCGGCAGGAAGATAAATGCTTCTTCGTCCGGATTTAAAGTATCCTGCATAATTGGAGGCATATAAGATGATGTAAAACAGAATCCATATTTCAAATCATGGAATCCTTGTGCAAGTCCACCTTCTTTTTTAACTTTCAGTACCGCCGGTGTTGTCACATCCCAGTGTGTCTGAAAATTTGATTTCATCTCTTCATAAGTATAATCTTCCCCATGAATGTTCCAGATAATATCCTCTTTTTCAAATTTCTCTCCATCTACAAACAATGTACCTGGTCGAATCTGGCTCAAGAAGATTCCTCTATAATATGGAAGTCTAATCTTGAACTGAAATCCTATTGTATCTCCATCTTTTTTAATATTACGAAATCCTACAGACTGTATTACTTCTCTTTCCATTTTCGAATCCTCCTTAATCACCAATATAATTTTTCATCATAATATGATGTTTTCTAAGCGTTTGTCCCACTTCGTATCCAGGTTCATATTTATCTGCACCTTCATATTCGCTTAAGAGATATCCGTCCCAATTTTGTTTTTTAAGCAATTCAATAATTTCTTTATAAGGAATCGTTGTCTCTTCAAACTCATCACTCATATTGATAAATTTTGCATGACAACAGTAAATATATGGCAGTAATGGAATCAAATCTTCTGGTACGTTTGGAGTATAGTTTGGATCACGATATTCTCCTTCTGAAAATTCTGTACGGAAAACACTAAAATCTATGTTCAATCCAAAATTCTTTGTACCTGTTTCCTTGATAAAATCAACATACTCTGTTACCATCTTCCCCTTCAAATTTGATGGTATATGAATTTCCGGACACATCTTAATCCCGAGTTCTTCCGCAAGTGGTAATGCCATCTTAATGATTTCGCGCCAATTCTTTACTGGCTCTAATGTATCATTTATTACAGGCATCTTTGTTCTCATTACAGTAAATCCCAGACGATGCGCCAGACGGATATCTCTTGCCAACATCTCATAAGATTCTTCTGTTGTCAGGTCTCGATATCCCAGAACATGTGAATCAATCCAATTGCCATACTCAACTGGAACAATCTCATATTTATCGCACAGGCGGAACCATTTTTCTACCCATTCATCTGTCGGGTTTGGATAATTCTCAATATGCGTATTTGCCAGAATCTCAATTCCATGAGCTCCCATGTCGTGTAAATCTTCAAAACATTCTTCCAATGATTTTGTAAGACCAAATTCTGCTGAATAACTGTACAGTGCAACACCACGCTTTGGTCCCTTTCTATCGTACTGATACATTTTAACTCCTCCTTGTCATCTTTTCCGTTTTGTTTTCGTTGAGCTTATTTTATCTCCTTTTTTAACATTTTTCTTTCCTTTAATTTCCAAATATTTTCCTATTTTTGCATTCTACATGAAAAAGCAGGCATAACGCGCAACATTTTGTTATCATTTATTGCATACTATATCTGATTTCACAAATTATTATTCTTCATCTTTTGACACGTGCAACAATACAATTTCTTGTGGGCTCAATGTCATACTGATTTTCAACGTTTTATCTGTTGATACTGCCTTTTCCATCCGGCGCTCCGGCTGTGTAATTTCTCTTAAATATTTCATATCAGCATTTGTAATTGTCTCTTCATATTGAAACTTCTTCCACTCGTCCAGAATGCTTCCCTTTTCCTGACAGATTCGATTCGATGTAATTGTATATCTGCCGTCTGTGTCTAAGTTCTTCAATATTAAATTGACACAGAGTTCCTGAGCATCCGTAAATATTTCTTTTATTTTTTCCGGCGAACTCACGGATTCTTGTTCTACAGAATATCTGCTGTTATACCATTGATAATGAAAACCAATAATATGGTATACTTCTTTTCCAATTTCTTTTGTAACGATCAATTGCTCATTTTTTGCGATCAGTTCCTCACCTAGTTGATTTAAAAATTGCAATGCAAAATAAACCGGTTTTCGAATCGTATCTTTTGTAATCAGACCGCTTCCTCCATTTGCAATGCGCTTTGTATCAAAATAATTGCTCACCCAGTCAGATCCCATCCAGAGACATACCATATCAGCCATCGGAAGCATCTCTATAATCTTCTTTGTTACATAAGTTGCCCGGAAACAAGAATCATTTAAAAAATTTCGGTTAGAAATCGAATTATTCCATTCGACTACATATAATGGAGTATCTTCCATCTGTTCTTCTTCCATAATCTTTTTGATCGCACATAATTTTTCACATTCATAATTCTTTGATGCAGTAGGATAGTATTTCACCTTGTTCTCTTTTTGTATGGTATCATATGGAAATAATAATGCCGTAATAAAATCCGGTAAACAATCATGTTCTCTGCTATATTGTAAGTACTGTTTTAAGAATCCCTCGTTATTGGTAACATCTGACGGTCCTCCAACATTTGAATTCGGAAGAATCTTTTTGATAATCTTACAAGATATTTCATAACATTCTTTATAATCATACTGCTTATCTATATAATATTGATTTCTCCCAAAATGAACGATATCACTAGAGAATTCAAACTTCCATTGTTCCACTTCTTCTTTTCCATAGCGTTTTGTAATATGACGAATAAAATCTTCTAGCATTGCTATCCAATTTTCTTTCGACTGAAATATGATACATTCTTCCTCAAAATATAATGTATTCCCCATTGAGGACAATGCCGTATCCGGTCTTCTCCCCAGATCCATAAATGGCTTAATATGATGCGATACCAGAAAATCAAGTGCCAGATCAATCAAGTCATAATTGTAATTTCCTATTGTCTTTCCGTCTGTGATCATCATCTTCTTCGAAAAGATATTCCAGATCCGGACATAGGGGAATCCTAAGTTTTCTGTCAAATAAAACGTATGATATTGCAAATTTGCAAGCGTCAGATTGTAAACAGAGCCGATGTTTACTGTTTGATTCCAGTTCTTAACTAATTTTATTTTTCTCTTTGTGTTTGCTTCCAACACTTCTTTGTTTGTTTTGATAGATATATTTTTATTTCCATCAAAACGATTTTCATTCTTTTCTTTGAGAGTCTGCTCTTTTTCTAATTATTTCATTTTATAATCTCTAAATTCTCCTGGGGTGCATTCATAGTATTGCCGGAAAACACGATTCAACACCGGTGCATTAGAAAATCCATTGTCAACGGCAATTTTTGTAACTGTCTTTGAGGTTGTAACCAGTTCCTCCATTGCAAAATGAATTCGTACCCGATTTAAGAACTCTGCAAATTTCATTCCTGTTTGTTTTTGAAACAGTCTCGATAATGTAGAAGTTGCCGTAAATAGTTCCTCGGCCAGTTCAGACAGACTCAGATGGTTTTGATAATTCTCACTTACATAACCGATAATCCGACACATACGAATATCGTCTGAGTCGGTCTGAAGCGCCCCTTCGGATGTGATCCATACCGACACAGAACTTTGAACGATGTAGTTTCGTTCTGATTTAGTTTTCTGATTATTTCCTATTTGAATCCAATTTTCCATGTTTCTCCTCGAAACCATTGGGGACGGAGTTTCTGGCTCAATCATTGTCCCTGGTGGTTTTAGCCTCAATCTTATTAAACGAGCAATGTCTCATTCTATGAATAAAAGTATAACACACGCTACTCAGAAAAAAAAGTGCACCCCTTTATTGACAAAGTAGGGACGGAGAAAAGCCATTTTCTCCGTCCCCACTGGTTCATGGTTCTGATATATCAATCATCACCTTAATTGCTCCACTATCCCGATTTTTCGCCGTTTCAAAAGCTTCTTTAATATCATCCAATTTAAAATGATGTGTAATAATCGGATCAATATCTGTCTTTTTACCTTGTATGTTCTTGAAAGCTTCTTCAATGTCTGCCTGATCATACGCTCTTGAGCCATACACCTCGACCTGCATTGTTCCTAAAAAGCTCAAATCAATCGGATATGGTTCACTATATCCCGCCACAATTGAAATTCTCGCTTTGTCTTTTACCGCATGCAGCACCTCATCAAGCAAAGCTGTAGATCCTGCACAATCAATATACGCATCTACATCCGGTACCGGCATTCCGAAAAATGTCTTTGTTCGTCCGACATTTTCCATCAAAAATTTCGTAAGATTTCCATCTTTGCTCGAATCAAATGGAATCCCTCCCATATTTTTTACAATGTTCAAACGGTTTTCATGTCGATCCACTACAACTGGATTTTTACATCCGGCATTTAAAACAGCACTTAACGCACATAATCCTATCGCACCGCCTCCCAAAATTACAACCTTATCGTCAGCTGCAATTCTAGCTATGTTTTTTCCATGTGTTGCTACACTCATTGGCTCCAACAGTGCTGCCTGATCAATAGACACGGTTGCATCCCACTTTTCCATATTATATCCATACGCTGGATCCTCCACACGCATATATTCCGAAAATCCTCCCGATAATCCTGCTGTCAGACCTCCTCTTCGTGCCGTCATCGGATTGATAAAGACCGGATCTCCTATATTGATTCCTTTTACATTTTTTCCAATAGAATCTACAATACCAAACACTTCATGTCCAAACTGTCCATCTGCACCATGATCTCCTTTTTGTGTTACACACGTTAACCGATCATTGTCAAGATATGCATATACATCTGAGCCACAGATTCCCGCACGACAAACACGAATAATCGCCTCATCATCTCCTGCAATCGGTTTTTCCAGTTCTTCCACTCCAATTTTTCCAGTTTCGTAAAAAATGCCAGCTTTCATATTTCTTGTTCCTTCTGATTATTTCTACTTGTCATAAGCATGCTTGCCTGCATCCAGATCTGTTCTGATTTCTTCTACTTTCTTAGGTGTCAGTTTATAGAAGAACATTGGTATAATAGAAATCCATCCTACAACCATCGGAAGCATATTTACAACTAAGTTAATACCCTGTTTTGTTGCTTCTGACTGCTCTGCTCCTGCCACATATCCAACTGCCGCAAGAAGGAGCACTCCGACAGAGCCACATAATGCTGTAGAAATCTTAGCACCAAAACTTAACATAGAAGCAACGATTCCTTCTTGTCTCACACCTGTTTTCCAAGCACCATACTCAAGAGAATCTCCGACAAGACCGAAGCAAATATTTGCAGCACTATTTGTAAATCCACAAACTGCAGAAAGTACAATAACGACCATAATACCTTTTGAAGCAAGGAAATACATTGCAAGGAAGGCAATATTCATAACAGACTGCATAATAATTAAGTATGTCTTTTTCGATAATTTTTTCAGTACAATTGGAAGTACCAGTGTTCCGATTAACTGGAAAATCGTCATTACTGTAAATACAGTTGAGATATGCATGAAGTCACCGACTACATAAATAATGTAATAAGTAAGCATTCCCATTCTACCTGTTACGCAGATTGTGCCAAGAATTGTTGCTGCAACTACCATCATCAACTGATCATTTTTTACAACCTGTTTCAGTCCATCTACAAATTTAATTTTCTCCCCATTTTCATCTGCATGAAGTTGTTCTGTATATTCTTCTTTACATCCTGCTGCACAAATCCAAAATGCAATGATCAAGGCAACTGAAAGAATAATTGCAAAAATAAAATATCCTCTTGCATCTGCTTCAGTTGCACCTTCGTGTGAAAAATGAAGTAATGCCGGTGCTGCGACCATAGAAAGAATAATTCCAATAATAGAAGATCCAATACCTTTTGCTGTAGCCAGATTCATACGGACTCTTGAATCAATTGCGCATACATTCTGCAATGCCTGATATGCGATATTGCAGGCTGTATATGCCATTCCTGTACCCACATAACATACGAAACACAAAATTACTTTTAGCGTTCCCTGTACTGGAAATACAGTAAATGTCAAAATATTAAAGATTGCAAGAAATGGTGGTGCAAACATCAGGTAAGGTCTGAATTTTCCCCATTTGGTATGTGTCCGGTCTGCGATACTTCCCATCATCGGATCATTGATTGCGTCCCACACTCTGGCAATCAACATGATCATAGAAATTGCACCCGCCGACAGACTTACAACATCTGTATAGAATAACATCAAATAGTTATTGACCATATACCAGCTCATCTGGCTTGCGACTTCACCAAATGAATAAGATATTGCCAGTTTCGGGCTTGTTTTTGCGTTTGTTTGGCTGCTCATATGTAGTTCCTCCTCATATTTCTCAAATCATCTCAAACCACTCAAAAGTAGCTTGATTATCTACGTTCTTTCCATTACCGGTCGCATACATTCCTATCATCGTACCTGTCATACAACCAATCTGTTCTGTACTTATCTTTGTAGAATCCCCTTTTGCAAATTCTTTTAGCTCTGCCTCTGATTCTCCATAATAGAATGTGTAGTCTTTCCCTTTTCCTTTCAGTTTTAAAACTACTTTTTCTTTATCATATGGAACCTTTGCAATTGTTTCACATTTTGTTTTTGATGAAAATCCTGGCAGATACGGTCGCGAATCAAATTCTGCAAAATATCGTACCAATTGCAGGTATTCCGTTCCTTCTTCTTGAATCCATTCAAAATGATACTGGTTATTCATTTGTTGAACAATTGCCAGTCCTGCACTCTCCTGTGTAATCGGTTTAAACCTCATACAGCAAGCAACAGAAAAATTAAATTCCGTTTCTCTAAGTGCAATAAATGGAGCAAAATTTTCTCTGCCACGAGGTGACTGAAAATCAAAACTTGCAGGTTTCAATTCCTCTATCAATTTTTGTGCTACACATTTAATGTTCAGTTTTGAATCTTTGCGCTCAAAGAATAGCTCATATGGTGTTCCCCACCAGGTCCATTCCTGTTCAAATTCTTTTTCCTCAAATTCATATCTTTTTATTTGATGTTCGTATCTTGTATCCGGCAATCCGCTTCCTTCATACTCGAATTCCAGATGTCCTGTCTTCGGACTGAATAAAGGCCATCCATCCTCCCATACAACCGGACAAATATAGGTCTCTCTTCCCAGATTCTTATGTTTTCCATCAATATTTCTGGATGCAAGCATCACTGCATACCAGTTACCATTTTGTGTCTCAACAAGATCTGCATGTCCTACATTTGTAATTGCAGCATAACTTCCCATCATACGATGTGTCATAACCGGATTATCCGGATTATTTTCAAAGGACTCAAATAATTCTTTACTTCTTGCTACTGCTACACAATGATGTTGATCTGTTCCACCTTCTGCAATCATCAGATAATAATATTCTCCAATATGGTACAAATGCGGTGCTTCCGGATGCTCTGCCCCTCTCATTGCACTATGGAATATCGTAACGGGTTTGCCAAGCATTTTAAAATGTTCTATATCAAACTTCGCAATCCATATTCCACATGTATTCATTCCAAGTTCTTCATCCCATGCATCTCCGGTTCCAACTACGTAACAAGTACCATCATCATCAAAAAATAACGATGCTTCAATTCCCGGTACATCCTCAAGCCAATGTGGATGAGACCATGGTCCTTTTGGATCTTTTGCCGTTACAATATAATTTCCACGATGTGAAAAATTGCAGTTCATAATGTAATACGTACCGTTATTATAACGAATCGTAGGTGCCATAACACCGCCACCACCATATGAACATTCCACATGAAATCCATTTTCTATTGTCATAACATTACAGATCTGCTCCCAATGCGCCAAATCTTTGCTATGAAATAATGGAATTCCCGGATAAAGTTCAAATGACGAACAGGCAATATAATAATCATCTCCAACACGGCAAATAGATGGATCTGGATAAAATCCAGGGATAATCGGATTATGAATATTATCCATTTTTCTCTCCTTTCGCTTTTCTTTACTGTCTATTTTAGTCAATTAATTAATAATTACAATGATTAACAGAATTACTATTCATGGATTTTTTATGAATTCATGCTATAATTTTCAAAAAGAAAGGCGGTTTTTTATGAAAATTATATATTCTATTTTTCAAATCGAAAAAGGACAAAGTGAATTTGCGCCAAAAGAACACAGCTATTTGCTTATTTTATCTGGCAATGGACAAATTTCTTCAAGTGACTGTACATTTTTCTTGTCCTCACATGACATATTAGAAATTCCACCAAATCAGACATGTCATGTTTCCTGCTTTGAAAGCATGCAAATTGGCCTGATGTCCTTACCTGGTTTTTTATCTCCGAATACCCTTCTTCAACACAAGAAGTTTGATGACACCGAAATCATCCGAAAAATTTTCTTTTTTGCACTGGATTTTCAGGGTTTTCATCACGAAGCTATTCCAAATATGATGTATCATATTAACAATCTTATGTATACAGCTTTATGTAAAACAGGATTAAGAGATTACCGTATCAACCCACAGATTGCTCATGCCCTGAACGAATTAAACAAACATTATTTAGAACCAGACTATGATTTTAACGTGGTCATTGCTGCCAGCAGTTACAGCACCAGCCATTTTCATAAGCTTTTTCATGAAACAACCGGAGTATCCCCAATTGGATGGATTCATATCCACCGGATTGAGCATGCCAAGTACTTGCTAAAACAACCACAGAAAGCCTCGATCAAAGAAATCGCACTTGCCTGTGGCTATACAGATGCATATTATTTTTCTCGCGTATTTCGAAAACAAACCGGTATGTCACCGAGTGAATATGCATTGAAAGCTGGTGATTTGTAAAGCCAAAAAGGACGGAGAAAAAGCCATTTTCTCCGTCCCCCACTGGTTCACCTAAAAGTAGGTTCACCAATCAATATTTATACAATTCTACATATTTCCATCCCGGCATATCTCCAAGCTGAAGCATCATCTTTTCATCTCCATTAAGGATTCTTCCAGCCTTCCATTCGCCGTTCACTACATCTCCTTCTTCTAACCGAAGAAGATCAACTTTCTTATTTTCCCCTGCCTTTGCACGGAATGTAAATGTACTCATCATTCCTCCAATCAGAAATTTATTTGGAGCGAGCTCATAAATCACACCTGCTGCTAGTGGTTTTGCCTGTCCCTTCGGTGCATAAGCAATCGCAATATCATATTCTTCGCAGCTAAAATATGTTCCATAATCTGTATCGGATTTTTTCACATAACTCATCAACTTATCTGTTCCACGATATTTCAAATATAATGGTTCCATCTGCTCAACCATCTCATAAGTACGTTTTAAATAATCTTTGCTTCCTGTGATATCAAATGCAGATGGGTCAATATTCAGAGCAATCATAACTTCCATTGGCGGCTTGTCAATTGCTTCCGGCGGTAATACCAGTTCTTCAATTCCAAATGGTGAATAGCAAATTGCATTGCTATTTGCAAATGCATACAAACAATAAGATGAAGTCACTGCATCTTTTCTCACTTCCGGAATCACCAGTGGATTACCTTCATATCCATATTCATCAATGACATTTGCCACATACGGAACATAAATATCCGGTGCCAGCGTAAATAACGATGGTGCTACAATTTTCCAAATATGATGCACCTCTTTGACCGGACCTCCTGATGGATAAGACCCTGCATACCATGGATACTGGCGAAGCCATGCATTGGCATAACATGGAAGTGCATATTTTTTCTGTCCTGCTTTTGTAATTTTTTCTACTGCCTTTGCAAAATAATATGCCATAAAGTACTCTTCCGCATTCTCGGCAAATACTTCTTTCCAACTTCCTTCTGTCGCACATAATTCTTTCAATTCTGCTGGTACTACTTCTTTGAACTTTTCTTCCGCTTCTTTGCTATAATCTCGTTCCGTACCAAGCAGACCTATTTCATTTTCTACCTGCATAAAGATTACTGTCGATTTCTGCTCATCAATTTCGCAGATATGTGCCATCACTTTTGCAAATGCATTCGCATCTTTCTCTATCGCAGCCTCGCAAAATGGTGAAATTGTATTGATTGATTCTCCATTTACCTTGCGTACACGAAAGTATGTATCTGTATCCTGTTTCATCCAAGCAGGTACATACATAGATTCAGCGTTCTTCCAAAGCCCAAACCACAAGAAAATTAAATGTTTCTGTTCTTCTCTTGCCTGGCCGATTAATCCATCTAGCAACGTAAAATCAAATATTCCTTCTTGCGGTTCCATTGTCTCCCAATATAGTGGAACAATTACTGAGTTCATATTTAATTCTCTTAGTGCCGGCCATACATGCTCTTTCATATAATCTAGATTGCTGGCACTTGAATTGTGAATCTCTCCGCTGCGTGCAAAGAATGGTTTGTCGTGAACATATAATGTTGGGATTCCGTTGTCGTTTTGAATTCTTGGTATCATGATTTGCTCTCCTTTTCTGATTCTTGCTTTTCTCTGTTCGAACATGTTTCTTGTCTTTATTATATTCCACTATATCTTTTGTTCTCAATCTTAATATCGTAATATTTATATAACAATATTAAGCATATGAATTGTTTACTTCTTTTCTTTTTGGTATACTATTTAAAAATGAATTGATTAATCAATCAAAAAACAGACTATTCAACAAACAAAGGATTTATAATTATGCTTTACAATCTCCACTACTCCAATAAATACAACTTTCTCCCGCTTCTACCTAACCTTCTCGGTGTCAATCACCTTCAGGAACCAGTACAACGACCACATGGGTTTCCTGTCTTTCAGTGGTTCTACTGCGTAAAAGGGCAAGGAGAATTTATCATCAACGGGCAACGCTCTATCATTTCCAAAGGACAGGGATTATTGATTTATCCTCACATTTCCCACTCTTATAAAGGACTTACCTCCGACTGGTGCTAGAATATAAATAGTACAAGTCAAAATGAGAATCCCTAATTACAAATTTTATGGTACTATGTAGTTACCGCACTGAAGGAGGATCTCATTATGG
>SKER01002562.1_pt1 | contig 11690 bp, 8 predicted proteins | sample 4826961 | NCBI WGS metagenome assembly SKER01 (sample SAMN11008804, study PRJNA524170) | human gut metagenome | biome: Human fecal sample; material: Feces; isolation source: fecal sample from pouch patient p47 | host: Homo sapiens | place: Israel: Tel-Aviv | collected 2016-11-16
ACCAATAACCCGACTTCAGAGACCAGGGCCGGGGAATGGTTGACGCCAAACAAGGTCAGACGGCATCCCTAGCTTTTCACCGAGTTCCCGTGCTTCGTCCTTAAATAACGTCCGTAGCGGTTCAATCAACTTGAACTGCATGTCTTCTGGCAAACCACCAACATTATGATGTGACTTGATTGTTTGGGCCGTTGAAGTCCCACTTTCAATCACATCGGTGTAGAGGGTCCCCTGTGCGAGGAATTCCATCCCGTTTAACTTCGTGGCTTCTTCATCAAACACTTGGATAAATTCGTTACCAATAATCTTACGTTTCCGTTCAGGATCACTGACACCAGCCAACTTGCTTAAGAAGCGGTCCTTAGCATCAACTTTGATGATGTTCAAGCCGAACTTACCTTCTAGGCTCGCCATAACTTGATCAGCTTCACCCTTCCGTAGCAAACCATGGTCAACGAAAATACTGGTTAATTGCGTGCCAATGGCCTTGTGCAATAACACACCGACGACACTGGAATCAACCCCACCGGAAAGTCCCAGTAAGACCTTTTTGTCGCCAACTTCAGCGCGGATCTTTTCAATCTGCATATCAATGAAATCATCCATTGACCAGTTAGCTTCAGCTTGGCAAACGTCAAATGCAAAGTGCCGTAGAATATCATTACCGTAGTCCGTATTCCGAACTTCAGCATGGAATTGAATCCCATATAACTTCCGGTCAACATCTTGAATTGCCGCAATCGGGCAATTCTTAGAAGTGGCCACCACGTCAAAACCATCAGGTGCTTGAGTAACCAAGTCACCATGACTCATCCACACTGACTGTTCAGCTGGCGTGTCCTTAAATAGGGTCGCCGAGTCACTCGTCACGTCAATGTTCGCCTTGCCGTATTCACGGTTATCAGCTGATTCGACCTTCCCGCCCGCAAGCGTGTAGGTCATCAGTTGCATGCCGTAACAAATCCCCAAGATTGGTAAGCCCAACTTGAAAATCTCCGGGTCAACCCGAAAGGCGCCATCATCGTAAACACTGTTGGGGCCACCAGAAAAGATAATACCTTTCGGGTGACGGGCCTTGATTTCTTCAGCGGTGATCGTGTTCGGAAGTAGTTCCGAATAAACGCCGAAATCACGAATGCGCCGGGTAATCAATTGATTATACTGACTACCGAAATCCAATACCAAAATGGAATCGAAAGACGCGGTATCCGTTTTTGCCAAGTTGTTCACTCCTTTGGATTAATTAATGCTCAATAGGTCTATCATACTGATTTCTAAACGTTCGGTCAACCAGTATGAGAAATTTCTTAGGTGCTAATATTTGCGGAAATACACGGCATCAATCACATGATGCGCAACTTTGTGCAAAATTAAATCCGCACGATTACGGGTTGGCAAGATATAATCATTCAAGTTTTTCAAGTTAACCTCTTCCCAAACACGCTCGGCCATCGCCATCGCGTCCTTCGGATCACCGATCGCCCAAGGATAGAAATAATTCGTCGGATCCTGGAAAGCCGTTTTCATCAGGGCCTTGAAGCGTTCTAAGTACCAATCTTCAATTAAATCGGCATCCGCATCCACATACACTGAGAAGTCCGTAAAATCACTAATGTAGATCGCCTGATTGCTTGGCAATTGCAACACGTTGATTCCTTCAATAATCAAAATATCAGGATGCGTGATCACGTCAAAACGGTTTGGCACAATATCATAAGTCTGATGAGAGTACACCGGGGCCTTCGCTAACGGCTTTCCGCTCTTCACATCGTTCAAGAATTGGATCAGCCGCGTCATATCATAGCTTTCCGGAAACCCTTTGCGTTCCATCAATTGCATCTTTTTGAGCTCGGCATTCGGGTATAAGAAACCATCCGTCGTAATCAATTGCGTCCGCCGGTCTGGATATAAATATTTAAATAGAATCTCTAATAACCTTGCTGTGGTGGTCTTGCCAACTGCCACACTTCCAGACACTCCAATAATAAAGGGTGATTGGCGGTTCTGACGGTGTAAAAAAACGGACTCCGTTTCCCGCCATGACAAGTAGTGTTCATACTTGGCCTGCAACAAATGCGCAAACGGCATATAAATATCACGGACATCGTCGAGACTAATCCGGTCATTAAACGCCTCAATTTCGTGCAAATTGGCTGCGGTCAATGGTACTTGATGCTGATTGTTACGATAAAATTGCTTCCACTGTTCACGTGAGAAGCGATAATAGTTCATCTGATCTTCCATGATTTCTGTCTGCCACCATTACTAAATTAATGGGTTGATTATAACATGAAACCCTTATCAAACGCTGATTAAAATTCAAATTAACCGGATTCCTAATTGGTAGCCAATAACCATTAATAGCTTGATACTAGTTAACGCTGACCTAGTACCGAGCTATGCTACTGTATCTTATTCGATTTTCAGTTGTGCCGCGACCTCACGAGCCTGACCAAACAACGTCGTAATAATTTCCTTGACTGGCCGAATTGTCGTCATCATCCCCGCCACTTCACCGGCCATAGGCGTACCATGTTCCATATCGCCATCTTCAACGGCTTTCGCAAATGAACCGTCCGCTAACGCGTGTAATTCCGCTACCGGCGCGTTAGTTTGCTCCAATCGCAAGTATTGTGCCAACATCGGGTTAACTAGCGCCCGTACCGGATCGCGCTGGCTGCGGCCAGTCACGATTGTATCCGTGTCACTGGCAGCCAATACCCGTTGCTTATAACTAGCTGGAACTGGGCACTCCTCAGCTGTCAGAAAGATCGTACCGCACTGCACACCCTGGGCGCCCAGCGCAAACATCGCCGCAATCGAGCGGCCATCACCGACACCGCCAGCACCAATCACCGGAATATCAACAGCGTCCACGACTTGAGGTAATAATGCCATCGTTGACGTTTGACCGATATGTCCGCCTGATTCTTGACCTTCAGCAACCACCGCATCCGCACCGGCCGCCACCATCTTATGGGCATGGTGAACCGAAGCAATCACTGGAATCACTTTAATACCGGCCGCGTGTAGCGGCGGAATATATGAAGTCGGGTTACCCGCACCAGTCGTCACGACCTTGACCCCCTCATCAATGATGACTTGGGCCAGTTCTGGACAGTTCTTCATCTGTAACATTAAATTGACACCAAACGGCTTATCCGTCAGCTTGCGGGTCGCTTGGATCTCTGCTCGCAACTGTTCGGCAGATAACCCCGCTGAACCTAAAACACCGAGTCCCCCAGCTTCCGAAACCGCCCCGACTAATTCATGGGTCGCAATTCGCATCATGGCACCAGAAAAAATGGGATATTGAATACCTAACATTTCAGTGATTGACATCGTCGTTTCCTCCTCAGGTCACTAACAACCGTTCTAACTAGTTGTTAGTATTTTCACGATATTATGTGCCTAGTCAGTATTAAGGTCATTGTCTCTCACCGACTACTGCACTTGATGAGTTAATTTTAACGCTTATTCCATCGTTATGATAGCGTTTTCTTAGTTATTCCGACACAAGTCCCCAACTGTTCCACTACTTATCATCCTGACGCACCTTAAGATTTCCTTCACAAGTAAAACTAAAAAAAGTACCACTCCAGGTGAATGGAGCGGTACTCACTGTCTTAAACTGACTTAAACTTTTGCTTCATTTAATGTATACAAGGCGTGGTTCACCCGCGCTAGTAACGGTGACAAGCTACCCACCGCGACTAGCGTTAGCTCGTGCATGGCCCGTGAACAGATTGTATATAATAGTTGCCGTTCATCTTCACGTTGGTAATTTTCCTGATTAGCGTTCCACACGATGACCGCGTCAAACTCCAACCCTTTTGCTAAGAAAGACGGGACTACAATGACACCAGGAGCCAAGCGTTGATTTTCAGTTTGAATCAACGTGACCTGCTCACCACGAGCTTTCAGGGCCTTCGTGAGCGCCTCGCATTCTGCTAAGGATTTCCCGATAATTGCCGTCGTATCACGTTCAGAATCGTTCATCGCTAGCTGATCAACGACTTGATCAACCCCCGCTTCAAAGTTAGGCGTCACAACGACATTTGGCAGGTCGCCCTGACGATCAAAAGCCGTGACGGCTTCACCATTGACTAAAATTTCCTTGGTGAAATCAGTAATCTGTTGCGTTGACCGGTACGATTTAGTCAATTGCACGACCCGCGTCTTTTCAGGGTCAAATAATGTGGCCAATTCATTGATCAGCGAATGGCTGTTTTCCTTGGTAAAAATCGCCTGGTTCAAGTCACCGAGCATTGTGAAGCGGGCTTGAGGGAAGCTAAACTTCAGGAACGCTAGCTGAAAGGCGTTGTAATCTTGAATCTCATCCAAGAAGACAAACCGGATGTCACGCTGCCCGTGCTTTCCGGTCATTAAGTCATGCAGGTACATGTAAGCTGAGACCGTTGTTAACGAGATATGACGTTCCTTAATCTCGGCTAGTTTCCGTTCAACCGTAGCATCCCAGTCAGCAGCTGAGATACCGTGATCAGCCAACTTGATGATCTTCGGTACTTCGCGTAAGAAATGCGCGTACTGCATGTTGATGCTCAAGAAACGGTTACGCACGATTTGCGTCCGGGCTTTTCCTAAGCGTTGCATCACAATTTTACGTGCTAAGAATTTAAACTCTTTATCGCCATTCTTAAATTCCCGCGGCTGATTGCCATATAATTGATTGATCTCTTCGCGTGATAAGTCTTGAACCGCTTCTTCGACCCACTTGGAACGCATCTCCGATTCAACCTTGCGATTCAAAATCTTGATTAATTCTTCCTTAGTTGCTGATAACCGGTTCGCTAAGTGGTAGTTTTCGTTGAAAGAGTAGTAAATCGATTTAATCTTTTCCCGGGAAATAATCACTTCATCGTTCAACGTAATGTTACGGAAACGCATGTCCGCTTGTTCCAAATGTCGGCCATACGTTGTAACCGCGTTGAAAAATGCGAGGCTACCTTCCAACTTCGTAATCTTTGCCATCTGCGGTGTATTTTCAGTTTCAAACCGCTGCTGTAAAGTTTCAACTTGCATGTGTGGTAACCGGTACGATGCGTATTGGAAATAAGTCATCTGAACCATGTTTTGTTCACCCAGTTCGGGCAATACTTGGTTAATATAATCATTAAAGAGTTGATTTGGTGAGAACAAGATGACTTGTCCGGCCGTCAAATTACCCCGGTAACGATACAACAAGTATGCGACCCGTTGTAAAACGGACGAGGTCTTCCCGGAACCGGCCGCCCCCTGCACAAACAGGAGGTCAGAACTCGTATCCCGAATAATGGTATTTTGTTCCTTTTGAATCGTCGTCACGATACTCTTCATCTTCACATCGGACTTTTCATCCAACACTTCTAGTAGCATCGAGTCACCAACGGCTTCATCAGTATCGTAGACTGTCACGATCTGGCCATTCTCAACCATCAACTGCCGCTTCAACTTCACATTAACGGTCTGTTCACCATCCGGAGTCTGGTACGTCACGTGCCCTAACCCACCGTCATAATAAATACTGGAAATAGGCGCTCGCCAGTCGTAGATCAAAAAGTGATCTGGCGTGTCAGAAAATGAACTGAGTCCGATATAAATCGTCTCAGGCTTAGGCTCGCCAGTCTCATGAAAATCGATCCGCGCAAAATAAGCATTCTTTTCCAACTTTTTTAACGTCGATAATTGCTTAGTCGCGTGCTTCCAACTATTCTGCCGCTCATCCATCATCTGTTGTTGCTGCCGCACGGATAATCCGGTCTCCATCATGCCTTCGTAACTATCCGTTTTAATATTGATATTATTCAGCAAGTCACGTTTAATATCGGCCTGATCTTTTTCCGAGCGCGTAATGGTTTGGCTTTGTTGCTCTTCAGCCACCTTAATTTTCGCAACCACATGATCTAAGTGTTCCTGTTCTGCAGCTTTAATTGACTTAGCCATTGAACGCCCTCCATTCCTAAATATCGAACAATAATTTTATCACTATCGGCGCCCCGACTCAATTAATAACCCATGGCAGCCGCCAGTTTTTGATTTTTTATGTAAATTTGTTTGAACATTGGTCTATCAAAGTTACGATTGTGTTAAACTGAAAAGAATGTAATCGGTTACATCTGTTTTTCAACCCGCAGACGCTTATAATAAATGCAACTTAAATTGGAGGTGGCGCCGTTGGTCAATTTAATAACCATTTTAACCCATTTAGAACAAAATATCGTCCCACTATTAACCACGCTTGGTAGTTGGTCTTACATCTTATTATTCGCCGTTATCTTTCTTGAAACGGGCATGGTCGTTTTCCCATTTCTTCCCGGCGAATCATTGATCTTTCTCGCCAGCACGATGGCTGCAACTCACAGCGACGCCCTCAATATTCAGATTCTGGTGCCAGTATTCTTTGTGGCTGCTGTAATTGGCGACACTGTCAATTTCGAAATTGGCCGCCATCTGATTCGCTTACCGTGGTTGCAACGCCACCTCCCCCAATCCAAGCAACAACGCGCACAACAATTTTTTGCTAAGTATAGCGCGAAAGCTGTCATGTTTGGCCGCTTTGTTCCACTCGTGCGGACCTTTGTCCCGCTGAGTGCCGGGGCCGCTAAAATGCCACAAACGACCTTCGCTATCTGGAACTTAGTTGGCGTTGGTATCTGGGTCAGTGTCGGCTGTTCACTCGGTTACTTCTTTGGCTCGATCAGCTTCGTACAAAACCACCTCTCGCTCTGTTTTCTAGGAATTATGGCCGCCGCGCTCATTCCAGCCACAGTGGTTGCGCTGATTAAGACCTGGCGACAACGGACAACACTCAATCTCAAATAAGCGCCACACACAACACGGTTGATCTGCAATCGTGTTTTTTTTATTGCTTCTCGCTTTGAAAGGCACGTCTTTCCTTTTCAAAACCACTCAAAAAGTGTATCCTTTCAATGACTTATTCGAGTGGAGGGATTCTATGCAGCCAATTCAATTAACTGCCTATCAATCTGACTGGCAAAAGCAAGCAATCGAGTATCAAACCTTGTTACGCCAGCAATTACAGGCGAATCTATTAAAAAGTAGTCACGTGGGTAGTACGGCCATGCCCCAATTATTAGCGCGTCCAACAATTGACTTGGCGTTGCTTGTTAAAGATCAGGCGGCTGCCGTAGCTACGTTACACGCACGACCGGTCGCTGGAACAACGCATACTTACGCAACGCAATTAGCTGCTAACGACATCCACGTGATCATTACAACTGATGAACAGCATTATCAGCAATTGCTCACTTTCCGGGATTATCTCAATGCACACCGGACAGACGGCCGCAAGTATACTGCCATTCGCGAAAAAGGTGCGCGCAATGGGCAAGCCAATCTCGCAGCCTACCTACAAACGAAAGCAGCATTCATGGCAAGCATCAATGACAAGGCCCAAGACTGGTTAGCCACTAAGGATCAGCATGAACACCACGACCGGACCGTCCGTGCAGAACTCGTCAACATGTGCCTCATCACCAATCCAGCGACCGGCGATGTCCTGGTTGAAAATAAGATTGACGCGCAGTGGTCGGGGTTAACTTTTCCCGGCGGCCATGTTGATCGCGGTGAATCACAAGTAACCGCGATGAAGCGTGAAGTATTAGAAGAAACCGGCTTGCACGTCGATCAATTGAAATTAGTCGGCACCGTAACGTGGGTCGAAAATGCGGACGGCGACGTGTCACTTGGCACCTTATACACCACTAGTCACTATCACGGTGATTTGCTAGCCGGTTCATACGAGGGGGCCATTAGTTGGCAACCATTGAGCCAACTGACGCCTGACAAATTAGCCCCTGGTGTCGACCAAATCCTGAAAGTTTTCACCGATGCACATGCTAGCGAAGCTTTCTGGGGCTTTGATGATGATCAGCTCCGTGTGTACTAAAACGAATCGAGGTATTTATTCATGGATCAAGTTTCCTTAGTCATTATTTTATTAGCCGCATTATTAATTCCGCTTATCATGGCTAAATTCAAAATCAACAGTTTGCCAACGGCCGTCATGGAGATCATTGTCGGTATCGTAATTGGCCCCAGCGTGTTTAACTTTGTGAACACCTCTGACCTTATCTCACAACTCTCAACGATTGGCGTCATCGTCCTGCTGTTCTTAAGTGGACTTGAAATTGACTTTAGCCTATTTAAGAAGCGGCGCACGGCGTTAACACCTTTAGAACAAAAAAACGCGGTCAACACACCGAAATATTCGCCAGTTCGACTTTCGGTGTACGCCTACAGCACAATTATTGTTCTATCGCTGTTACTCGCCGCTGCTTTTAAAGTCAGCGGCCTCTTCAGTGATTTCTGGCTTGCCGCGATTTTATTTGGCACGATTTCACTTGGTATTGTAATTGCAGCTTTAAAAGAACAGGAATTGCTTAGTAAGGCTTTCGGACAAACGATTCTGCTCATCTCGGTCTTTGGTGAACTTGTACCGATGATGGGACTGACGCTCTATGCATCCGTCTACGGCAGTAACTCACAAAGTCTCTGGTTACTATTACTCATTTTAGCCGTTGCCGCACTATTACTCTTACGGTTCAAACCATTCTTCCGCTTCTATCAAAATATTAACAAATCGACGACACAACTAGATATTCGGTTAGCCTTCTTCTTGATTGTAACGATGGTCACGGTGGCCGAATCCGTCGGTGCTGAAAACATCCTGGGCGCTTTTGTGGCCGGAATCGTCTTGAAACTCTTGAACCCTAGTGAAACGACCCGCGAACGCTTGGATGCTATTGGTTACGGCTTCTTCATCCCGATTTTCTTCATTACGACTGGGGTCGATTTGAACTTACGGACTTTATTAACTAGTGGCAAGACCTTACTATTAATTCCGTTATTTTTCTTAGCATACATGGTTGCCAAGATTGGCAGCTACTGGGTCCTAAAGTTACGGTTCAAGCAAGCCAACGCTTTAGCCGGTACCGCACTGACTGCAACGACAATGACAATGGTATTAGCCGTCCTTCGAGTTGCCAAGTCAATGAAGACAATTACTAGTGACCAGTCCGGCGCTTTCTTACTCGCAGCGCTACTCACTTGTGTCATCTCACCCCTGATTTTTAACAAGTTTTATTCAGCTGAAAAAGAAGACTTGGTCAAAACGGCGGTCCACTTTATCGGCGCTAACTTAAGCACCGTACCCGTTGCACAACAGCTACGAAAAGGCTGGTACGACGTGTCAATGTACACGAATCATCCTGAGAATTATCAGACCTACCACGCGCAAGTGCCAGTGACCTTAATGGAAAACTTCACAGCCCAGGACTTACAGGATCACGGCGTCTTTGACACGGATATTTTGGTACTCGGCCATATTGATGCCGAGCGTAACTACGAGCTTGCTAAAGCCGCCAAAGCATACGGTGTACGGCGGATCATCGTTCGGTTTGAAGACCGCAATGTGCTCAACGAACATGAAGATGAACTCCGAGAACTAGGCGTCGAAGTCTACAATACACCAGAGGCCAACATTACTTTACTGCGCGCCTTAATTGAATCACCGTCAACCTTGCTATTGCTCAATGATACTGAAAACAGCATCTACGAAGTCCGGGTCCTCAACCATCTCTACACTGATGTTCAAATTAAGAACTTACAGTTTGCTCAGGATATTACCATTAGTCAAGTCATCCGTAATCGGAAACTGATCGCGCCCAATGGAAATACGACGATTATGTACGGTGACCGCTTAATCTTTACCGGGAATAAGCAAACGGCCGCTCAGATTCGACAAGCCTTAGCAACTGCTAATTAATCGCAGTGCATTTTATGGTAAACTAAACACATTATGGCTTAGTTTTGAACACCAAGTAGAGGAGTAAATAATGGCAACTTTTTCCGTTTACATGATTCGTCATGGTCAAACTTACTTTAATAAGTACCGCCGAATGCAGGGCTGGTGTGATTCCCCCCTCACAGCTGTCGGCGAACAGGACGCTCGCAATGCAGGTAAAATGCTCAACGGTATTGATTTCGATGCCGTTTACGCCAGTGACATGACCCGGGCAATGCGCACCGCAGAATTAATTCTTCCTGCCAGTGGCAATACCGATTTGACGGTTCAACCAATGGCTGCCTTCCGTGAAGCCTTTTATGGCTATTTTGAAGGTGATGATACGTCGCAGACCTGGTTCATGGTTGGTGCGCCCCATCAAGCACCTAGTTTGTCCGCAATTATTGAACAATACGGCATCGAAAAAGCCAAAGATTTCTGTAAAGAAGCTGACCCGTTCCATCGCGCCGAAAATAACGCCGAATTCTGGCAACGGGTCAATGGCGGTCTCGATACGTTACGTGCTCACCATCACGACGGGGACAAAGTTTTGGTCGTCAGCCACGGCAATACGATTTACAGTATTGCTGCTCGTTTTGCCGCACTGACCTCACCAGCACGGCCCCAAAATGGGAGCGTCACGAAATTCACAATTAGCGACAACGATGTGACGTTAGACTACTTTGGCCGCAAAGACCATCTCGACTAAATAAGGAGAAACACATGGCTCAATTTTCAATTTACTTTGTTCGACACGGACAGACTTTTTTCAACTTATATAATCGCATGCAAGGCTGGTCTGACTCGCCGTTAACTGAATACGGACAAGCCACCGCAACCAAGGTCGGTCAAGCACTAGCGAACACGGCTTTTGACTACTACTACAGCAGTGATTCTAAGCGGGCAATCGACACCGCTCAGCTCATTCGACAAGCGGCGGGTGCTACCGCCCAGCCCTTTAAAACACTGATGAACTTTCGGGAAGTTTTCTATGGTTATTTCGAAGGTGACGATTCAAGTCGGACCTGGTCACTAGTTGGCCGCCAATACGGGGTCACCAGCATGCACGAACTTCTTGAACACGTGCCTATCGATCAGACTCGCGACCTGATGCGTGAAATCGACCCTTGGCATGAAGCTGAAGACAACTCGATGTACTGGGAACGGATCAACCAGGGCTTTGACTACTTGAAAGCTCACCATGATCACCATCAAAAAGTCCTCGTGGTTACCCACGGCACGACAATCCGCAGTATGGTCGCACATTTTGCTCCTGAAATCGACATCACGAACGGCCCCAAAAACGGGAGCGTCACTCGCATCGACATCGATGGCGATCAAATTCGCGTCGTCGATTATGCGCAAGACTTAGCTGACGTGAAAGTCAATCAACACTTATAATTTTGCTCATCAAACAAAACGCTCGCAACCACTGACTGGTCGCGAGCGTTTTTATATTGGCTCTGAAATAACTGTTGTTGGTAATTAACTAAATACGTGATTACTGGCGACAGATATCTTTATTTGTATTTTAATCATGGGCTATTGAACAATTCGAATTGAAAAAGGTGCTCGCCATTGTTTGACTAAGCACCCGTAGCACTATTCGCAACATCAATTGACAGAGAACCAACTCGGCTATCTTATCAATGATGTCCTTAAACTTTGCTGGTTAAAGACGTGTTTGAAGAATTCAGGTATGCTACCCCAATTCAAACTATTTTTTCAAAAAAGCAAGCACGTTCTTCTTAGACGGTTTCATGCTTCCTGCTAAGAACGCAATTACGACTGCCACAACAGCAAACAAAAGTTCCCAGACTGACCAATTAAAAACTACCGTTAAAGCTAACATAATAGCAGCTGCAATTATCAAGACGCCATCTCT
>SKER01002564.1_pt1 | contig 11680 bp, 10 predicted proteins | sample 4826961 | NCBI WGS metagenome assembly SKER01 (sample SAMN11008804, study PRJNA524170) | human gut metagenome | biome: Human fecal sample; material: Feces; isolation source: fecal sample from pouch patient p47 | host: Homo sapiens | place: Israel: Tel-Aviv | collected 2016-11-16
GGGCTGGGTGACAATTGCTGGAACGTAAGCCGACGTCGATTTGAGCCCGTGCACAACCCGCCCGGTCTCAAATACGAGTCTTATTCTAAGCCGGAAGCAACCCACTTCCGACTAAGAATAATTTGGCCACTGAGCATTGTCACCCAACCCCTCCGGTCGGTAAGCCGCTCGAATGGCAGATGAACGGCCACTTAACTTGGTACAATTTGTCGTTGGCTATTTTGATATTGGAACTTTAGGTGAAATATCAGAGTGCCTTCTCCACTTTGCCAAAACGTTCAGTTGTTACTACGGCGATTCAGAATAACGAGCTATCACAATATCATTTTCAGCCTAACAGTTGATTGACAAGATTACTGTCTATAAGAAACAACGACAAAGCCATCAAAAACTGAGTACGCACATGTCCGCCATTCGAATACTGTCCCGAGCACGTTTCACCAATATGGCATTAAAGCGTGGAAGACCAGTATTTAAGACGTGGTCTTCGGATTAAATCTGTGTCCACCGCGTTCCAGCAATTGGCAGAAATGCCTGGAAGTCGGCGTAGGACGAACTAACTAAGCAAGTTTACGCTAACTCGAACTGTTTCCAGCGAACCTAAGTTGGCTGATTTTGAACTCAAAAAATGGCACGTTTTAATCATAGTTAATGCTAGTTGTTTTCGATGGTTACCAGTGTCCAAATATGCTGATTTAAGCGTCAAGTGGACTGGGATTGCCTTGTTGATGACCCTCACTGAAAATGGCGTTAAGTCGACTAATAACGCGTCTGCTGGTGTGATTTGCGGTGCAGTCGTGATTGAGACTGGGTCACAGTCCAATAACGATGTAACGGCATCAGACGACAGTTCTATTGTAATATACTAACGCGTAATTTGAATGAATAAGATCCATAATGATGGAACAGATAAAAGACCGACTAACAAGCAATCGCACCGCTTGTTAGTCGGTCTTAGTGTTCATTGATTAAAGCTTTTTACCAGATTTTGACCCGCTTATCTGGTGCCAAATACATGGCATCGTCGGGTTGAATGTCGAAGGTTGTGTAGAAATCATCTAAGTTCTTAGGTTGTACGTTTGCTCGGAGCTTAGCTGGAGCGTGGACGTCGATTGAAAGTAAGAGTTGCATGTATTCAGTCGTGGCCTTCATACGCCAAACCATGGCCCAGTTAGTGAAGAACGCACTCAAATCAACGTCATCTTCGCCCTTAGCAGCTTCTTCCGCGCAACTTAAGCCTCCCGCATCGGCGATGTTTTCGGATACGGTCAACGTCCCGTTAACTTTCGCACCAGCAAAGTCTAAGCCATCGAATTCACTGATCATGGACTTGGCAAGTTCCTTGAAGTGGGCAGAATCTTCCTCGGTCCACCAATTATGCAAGTTACCGAATTCATCAAATAGGGCACCATTGTTGTCAAAAGCGTGCGAGATTTCATGAGCAATAACTGCACCAATACCACCATAGTTAGCGCTAGAAGATTGTTCTAAGCTGTAGAAAGGTGCTTGTAGGATAGCAGCTGGAAAGACAATAATGTTCATAAATGGGTGGTAGTAAGCATTGACGGTGTCCGCACTCATTTCCCAACGGGTCCGATCAGTGGCTTTGCCCCACTTTGAGAACATGTCTTGGCGTGCCAAACGGTTAAAGTGGAGGACATTGCTCAATACGTTGCCACCTTGTTCGGGCGTGTGCGTCTTGAATTTCGTGTAAATCGTTTCTAGTTTATCAGGGTAACCGACTTGAATGCCGAGTTTATCAAGCTTGGTCACGGCTTTAGCACGCGTATCTGCACTGAGCCAAGTGTTCGCTTGCAACCGGCGTTTGTAGACGGCAATCATCTTTTCGACCATCTGATGAACGTCCGCTTTGGCCGCTTCACCAAAATACTTGTGGCCGTAATAGAGTCCAACGACTTGATCAAAAGTTCCGGTAGCTAGATAGTAGGCACTCTTAGCTTGGTTCCGCGGTTCTTTTTGACCAGACAATGCCCGTGAATAAGTCGTGGCTAATACCCGCATTTCATCACTGAGGTAACCACTGTACCGTTGAACGAGTTTAGCTTTCATCCAGTTCTTCATCAGACCGAAGTTATCAGGATTGACTACTTCGTTAAAGTGATCGAAGAAGGCGGGTTCTGGCAAGATGACGAGGTCGGGATTACCATCGATGACGGAGTAGGTGATGGCGGCTAAGTCTAAATAACGACTAGTGTTAACAAAATCGTTGAATTTGCGAGGATTATACATCTTACTGTAATCAGCCGACTCTTCAGCGGATTTGATCCACGGAACGATCAAACGATCGAATTGCAGCGTGTCATCAACGATTTTTTGTGCTTCGTCCTTTTCGTAACCAGTTTTTTGCAACAGTTCGGTCATCATTTTAGCGTAAATTGCTAGTAGCTTAGGGCCGGCCTGGTTGCCTTCGTCGTAGTATGTCTTGTCGGGCAAGATAGTCCCAGGTGCTTGGGCAAATAAGGCGTTGACCTTGGTATTTTTCATATCAGCGTCGACATCCAAGCTGAATGGTAATGGGAGGCCGTCGTAGATCCAATCGGGCATCCGTTGTTGTAAGTCAGCAAAGTCGCTTAAACTATCAATTTGCTTGAGACACGGCAGAATTGGTTCCGCACCATTGGCATTGCGTTGGTCGAAATCTTTAGCTAAGCGGTAAAACTTAATGAATTCGGTTAGCTGAGGATCGTCGGGGATAACTGTTCCCGCCGCCATTGCATCAAAGTCATGCATTAACGTTTTTTCAATGGCATCAACTAAGTCCATAAAGCCCCCGGTTGAAGAATGGTCATCCGGAATGACGGCGGTTTTGAGCCACTCGCCGTTGACGGCATCGTAGAGATCTTGTTTTACTGCTGCTTGATTAATGGTTGCCATTAAATCCACTCCCTAATAAATTTTCTAATACTAAGTTAATTATACCTTAGATTATTCTCAGTGGTATCATCTGGTACCGACTCAGTAAAAAATGATACTAATCATCTTAATAGTCCTGAATCAGTAGCTGATGGGTTGTGAATGTTAATGTAAAGGTCAAGATTACTTCTGAATTATCGGCATGCAGGAGCTGTTAGTGCCTGTAAATCACCTTATGAGGCAGCGTGATGGTTGACGTAAAAGCCCCCGGATGACTAACAGTGATTTCGCTAGTCATCCGGGGGAAGGGATAATTTAATTAGTAGTCATTATTCAGTTAATAATAGCTGGTCGGCATCGTTAATTTCGATGACCTTGCCAGGCTTTTGCGTAATTAGGCCTTGACGCTCGAATAAGGCGAGCTTACGGCTAATGCTTTCAGGGGTGGTGCCGAGGAACGTCGCCAGGTCCTTTTTCTTTAATGGTAGTTTAAACGTGTCGGTTTTGAGCGCTGTCGCTGTTTCAGTGATATAGTTCGCTAAACGGGCTTCGACGGATTCAGTGGCCGTGCTGGTTGTTTGACGCTCCAGTTGACTGAGACGTTTGCCAAAGACGTTTAAGACGTTGATGCTGATACTGGGATATTTTTGCATCAAGTCTTGAAAGTCTGAACGGCGAATACTGCAAACATCCGTCGGTACTAAGGCTTCACCGAATGAGGATCGCCGTTTATTTTCAAACAAGGCAGCTTCGCCATCGATATCACCAGTTTGTAATAGGTATAGGAGCTGCTCACGACCATTGGCGGCTAACTGATAGACTTTAACCTGCCCATTAGCAATAATCATCAGTGAATCCAGTGGATCATCAGCACCAAATAAAGTGCTACCGGCTGGATAGTGGTGGTGACGAACGATCGATTCGATGGTGTCTAATTGTTCACTACCGAGTTCGCTAAAAATTGGGACTAACTGCACACATTCATGTTCTGCCATAAGGCCCACCTCCTGAATAAATTCACCCTAACTATAACAGATTTTGCTTGGTAGATAGGGTTTGACGTTTTAAATTTCCTGCTGTTTTAATAACTATATTGTAGCGTAAAACTTTTTTGAATTTCTTGACGGCCGTCAAGTTCTGATCAATCAAATCCGGTTATGATAGAACCATCAAATGAACGACACGGAGGTAATTGATTATGAAAATTATTATGCAATTAGGAACGTTGACTTGCCCATCATGCATGACCAAGATCGAAAAGGCCGTTGCTAACCATGACGGCGTTGAGAATGTTAAGGTGCTATTCAATGCCAGCAAGGTCAAGGCTAACTTTGATCCTGAAGTGACGAATGCCGATGATTTGGCACAAGTTGTTACCGGACTTGGTTACGAAGTTGAAAACGTCAAGGTTAAGTAGGAGGAATAAACGATGAGTGAACTAACGATCGACGAACAATACGCAGCGGAATTAAAACAGAGTGACATTGATCACCATGTCCCAACAGCGGGCGCAATGACGAATCACATTTTATCTAACTTAATGGTTGCTTACGTTAAGTTGACCCAAGTGAAGTGGTACGTTAAAGGACCACAATCATTGGCATTGCGGACAGCATATCAACGTTTGTTAGATCAGAATGTCCGTCAGTTTGCTGAATTAGGCGAATTACTCCTAGATGAAAACCAGAAGCCATCTTCCACAACGGCTGAATTAACCAAGTATTCCATGTTGGAAGAAAATGGGGCTTTCAAGTATCAATCTGTTGATGAACTCGTGGCCGCAACAATCAAGGATTTTGATACGGAAAACCTATTCGTTGACCGGGCTATCAAGCTTGCTGAAAAAGAAAACCGGCCGGCACTGGCAGCTTGGTTAGTTGCTTATCGTGGCAGTAACAATCGCAATATTCGGGAATTACAAGCTTATCTTGGTAACGATGCTCGAACTGGTTTGGATGAAGAAGATGAGGATGACGACGATTAGGTCGTTGTCGCTGAAGAATTAAACGCTCTGGATAGCGATTGTGTGGGCAAACTATCCAGGGCGTTTTTGCTATTACAACGGGCCTGCGCTATACTAACGACAATTAAATTATATGGGAGGGCCCCGAGATGGCGATTAGCGACATTGTGATGTGGACATTTGTCTTTATTATTGCGACTGGGTTCGTAACGGTGGTTTCAACGGCGGTACTGTTGAAGCGAGCAAAACGAGCGCCCAAGGATGCCGAGCAGTCCCACAGTGATGACGACGATGACTGGAAAAAAGATGATTGGAACCATGATGACTGGAAAAAGGGAGATTGGAAAGATTGACTCGATAAGTTGCCTGACAGATACGGTGCTTAACTGAGTCAACTGGCACTAAAAAGACGGTATAACCAACTGAGATTGGCGACACCGTCTTTTTTGGCGTTATTTGGTTTTTAGCAGTAGATCCAAGGAGTGTTCAAGATTCTGAACATCAGCCATGGTCATCGCATCTACACAATTATTAATATTACGGGCGATGACGAGTTTCATGGCCTTGTCGATACTTGATTTCACTGCTGAAAGCTGAACCAAGACATCTTCGCAAGGACGATTTTCGTCCATCATACGCAAAACGCCGTCCAGTTGACCAGCCGAGCGTTTTAGCCGGGTCTTGATCTGCTTGCTAGTGACATATTCTTCAGTAGTTGCCATGATTCATGATGCCCCCTTCGTAATTAAGCAAGTGCTTTTTTGAGTTCGGCTTCAAAATCAGGCTTAGGACGTGCTCCGACCATGTGACTGACGACTTGGCCATCTTTCTTAATCAGGAAGGTTGGAATTCCTTGAACTTGGAATTGACTGGCCGTAGCTTGGTCATGGTCAATATTCAATGAAACGAAGTTGACCTGGTCCTTGTAAGCGGGGTCTTCAGAAAGGGACTTAAGAATTGGGTCCATCATGCGACATGGTGGGCACCAGTCTGCGCGAAAATCAATAACGGCGATACCAGTATCTGTTTCTTTGGCAAAATCTTGGTCATGTATTTCTTTAATCATTTTAGTTGACTCCTTTAGTAAGTATTTGTCACTAAACAATATACCCCCGTAGGTATACACGAGCAAGTCTTCTGCTTCTGGCCGTGGAGGGATTTAAAAAGGACTGATGTATTGGGTAATTAGATAATAACGATTTGTTGTGGAAGCTAGTGTCACCTGAGAATCTTCTAGTTGTGATCGCGAGCATTAACGTTGAAGATCTCATGTTGACGCGAGCGTGTTATACTAGCGCTTCATAATTATACAACCCAGGGTATCTGGTAGAATTATGTTGAATTATTAGAAACCGCTTATTTAAGCGAAATAAAGCGTTTACATAAACAGTTTTATCTGGTATCTTCAAATTATCATAGATGCTCGGTACCTTACGAGGAGGATTTACAGATGACAGGTTCATGGGAAGCACGCTACGCCGCTGAATTTTTTGGCACGCTGATCCTAGTACTACTAGGTAATGGTGCTGTCGCTAACGCATTCCTGAAGAACACGACTGGTAACGATGATCCAGGACTTGCCAATGGAGGATGGCTCCTGGTTGCATCGGGATATGGACTGGGGGTCATGCTCCCAGCCATGATGTTTGGCTCGATTTCTGGTAACCATTTAAACCCCGCGATTACGATTGGGCAAGCCGTGATTGGAATCTTTCCCTGGGCGCACGTTGCGCCTTACTTAATCTGGCAATTTCTAGGAGCAATTGCAGGCCAATGCTTGATTTTGGCACTGTACTGGCCCCATTATCGGCAAACGACTGATAATGAGGCAGTCTTAGGGACGTTTGCAACTAGTGATCATGCGAACAGTCAGTTAAACGGTTTTGTTACGGAAATGGTTGGAACCGCGGTCCTGATTTTTGGCGCCATGGGGCTATATCGCGGGATGTTTTTCCATCAAAATATCGATATCGCCAATATTGGCGTTGGACTTTTGATTGCTGCCATGGTTATTTCGTTAGGAGGTCCAACCGGTCCGGCCCTAAATCCGGCCCGTGACTTGGGACCACGGCTAGTACACGCGTTATTACCAGTACCGAACAAGGGTAGTTCTCACTGGGAATATAGTTGGGTTCCCGTGGTTGCCCCAATTGTTGGTGCCGTTATTGGAATTTGGATTTATAAGATCTTTTTTGGTTTATAATCGCAATTAATTAACCGAGCGTATTTATGAAATTATTATTGGTCTATCATTTTTGATTGCAATATGATAAAACGGTTCGCCGACTAGCTGGGGAAGACTAGTCGGCGGACCGTTATTTTTTGCTAGGCCTGTAACCAAGTTGGGGAGACTTGATTAAGCTGTGGCTGCTTGAATGGTTTTAGTTGGTTGGTGCTTGTCGAACTTGGTTTGGAAATTGATTAACCGCATAGCGTTGAAGATAACGACTAAGATACTAGCTTCATGGACAAACATCCCACTGGCCATGTAGATATAACCGAAGATTAGCCCAATCAGTAGGAAGGCCACGGTGGCAATGGCGATGAAGATGTTTTCACGAGTGTTCAAGACAGTTTTCTTGGCGAGACCGTGGGCGTGTACTAATGCGGGGAAGCTTGATTGCATCAAGACGACATCGGATGTGTCAATGGCAACGTCAGTCCCACTACCCATTGCGATTCCGATATCGGCGTTAGCGATTGAAGGACTGTCGTTGATGCCATCTCCAATAAAGGCGACCGTGTTACCGGCTGCTTTTAGTTTCTTAACGTATTCGACTTTTTCTTCTGGCAAGAGGTTGGCGTGAACTTCATCTAGGTTCAATTCGTTGGCAACGGCTTGAGCGGTGAGTTCATTGTCTCCAGTTAACATAACGAGTTTCTTGATTCCTTGGGCTTTTAATGCGGCGAGGGAATCCTTCACGCCTGGACGAATCGTATCGGCAATCCCGAAGATGAGTTGAACTTGTCCGTCGACTGCCATGATAACGGTTGATTGACCACCAGCTTGTAAATCATTGAGATCTTTGAGTTGAGTAGGATTTAGTTTGATATTATGAGCCGTCAACATTTTTTGATTACCAATGACAACTTCTTGCTTACCGACTTGTGCACAGATTCCTTGGCCCTTAACGGTTTCAGTGTCATCTAGGACGGGAGCGACCCCCGCTGACTGCTGGTCGGCATAACTGACGATTGCTTGGCCTAACGGATGGTCGGAAACTCCCTCAATAGCGGCAGCGAGAGCTAGTTGATTATCCGCATTGTTTGTGTAAGTGTGCATGGTTGTAACGGCAGTGTTACCTTCCGTTAAAGTACCGGTCTTATCGAAGACCAGGGTATCGACTTTGGCAAAAGTATCGACGACTTCACCACCCTTGATCAGGATACCACGCTTGGCACCATTCCCGATTCCGGCAACGTTTGACACTGGGGCGCCGATAACTAAGGCACCTGGGCAACCGAGAACCAGTACCGTGATTGCTAAGCGGAAGTCACGGGAGAAGGCGAAGACTAAGACTGCTAAAACGAGGACGGCAGGCGTATAATATTGAGCAAAGCGGTCGATGAACTTTTCAGCTTTGGACTTGGTATCTTGAGCTTCTTCAACCAATTCAATAATTTTGGCAAAAGTCGTGTCGTCGCCAACCTGAGTCGCTTTGATCTTCAGATAGCCATTTTCAACCATTGTTCCTGAATAAACCGAATCATCGAGTTGCTTGTTGATTTGGCGTGCTTCACCCGTAATTGAGGCTTCGTTAAGGTAACCGTTACCTTCAACGACGATCCCGTCAACGGGAACCTGGCTCCCGGTTTTAACTAGGACAACGTCACCTTCGTCCACATCATCAACGTCGACTTCTTCGGTGCCATCATCAGTAACTAAAGTTGCGGTAGTTGGTGACATGTCAGTCAAGCCTTTGATTGCGGTCCGCGTCTTCTGCAAGGTCTTGCTTTCGAGATAGGAGCCAAACAAGAAGAGGAAAGTAACGATTGCGGATTCGTTGAATTCACCAATAATGAATGCCCCAATCACTGCGATACTAACTAACAGTTCAATACTGAAAACTTTGTTCCGAAGTGCGCTCCAAGCACGAACCGCAATCGGAATGACGGCAATAATTGAAGCAACTGCTAGAATGACTTGGTAACCGAGCGTAAATTGTAAGAGATATTTACTGAGCATCCCAAGGACAATCAGAATCCCCGTAACTAATGTAATTTGATTCGTATGTTTAGTGAGAAATAATTGGAATTTCATAATTTGCAACTCCTTATTTGATTTGATGACCCTAGTATAGTGAGTTCAGCTTGATGGCAACTTGATAGGCGTCAAGTTTTGCAAAATAACAGTATTAATTCTGGATTGCTGGCAGTGATTATGATTAAAACATGCCATTTTTTAAATTCAAAAGCAGCCAGCTTAGACCCACTGGAAACAGTTCGGGTTAGCGTAAACCTGCTTAGTTCGTTCGTCCTACGCCGACCTCCAGGCATTTCTGCCAATTGCCGGAACGTGGTGGGCACAGATTTGAGCCGAAAAAACACGTCTTAAATACTGGCCTTTCACTAACCAAGCAAAGGACGCTTGCTAAGTGAAATTTCACCACTGGGCATTGTCAGAAACGCCTTCCAGTCGGGACAGTATTCGAATGGCAGACGGAGATGTACCCAACTTTTATTGGACTCATCATTTTTCTTTATAAACAGTAATTTTGTCGAGCAACTGTCAGGTAGAAGGTAACATTTTGATAGCTCACTATTTCGAAATCACTATAGTAATAATCGAACGTCTCGACAAAGTGGTTAATGTAACCTTAAAGTCTCGTTTAAAATTCCATTATCAAAATAGTCAACGACCAATTGTACCAAGTTAAGTGGCCGTTCATCTGCCATTCGAGCGGCTTCCCGACTGGAGGGGCTGGATGACAATGCTCAGTAGCCAAATTATTCTTAGTCGGAAGTGCCTTTCTTCCGGCTTAGAATAAGACTCGTATTTGAGATGACGCGGTTTGTGCGTTAGCTCAAATCGACGTCGGCTGCGTTCCAGCAATTGTCATCCAGCCCCGGAGGTCGGAATAGAACGCTCACCGGCTGACGAACAGTAAGCCAACTAAATGGCATGTTTTAATCATGTTTCATGACAAGTTAACGGAAGAATAGGTAGGATGATCAAGTTTGAGTAAACAAGAGGTATAGGAGGGAAAAACGTGGATTATCAAATAACGCAGGCCAATCAGCCCTTGATGCCGGCATACTTTCAGGGGCGTTGGGCGGTCAAGCAAATTGCGGATCGAGACGTGATGTATAGCACTAATTTGGGTGCTGAAATCGATTTTCAAGTCACTGATGCTAGTTTTGTGCGGTTGACATTCTTGCCGTTGGCGTATGAGCTACCGAGTTGGGTGGCGATCCAGATTGATGGCTTGCCTTTTCAACGGCAGGCGGTGACGAATGACCCCCTATGGTTGACACTGGATGGTCGGCCTCACGTGGTACGGGTAGTTTTGAGTGGTAATACTGATGAGGACCGTGTGTGGGATGGCAATCAAGGTTTTACAGTGAAAGACCTGACGACAGATGGTGAGTTACAGCCAGTTCGGTTAGGCCGACACAGTGTGACGTGGATTGGGGATTCACTGACGGCCGGCTGCTGGGTCATGGGTAAGAACCCTGCCGAAGATTATCGCGCGGAAGCCAACTATGCGGCGGTTGCGAGTGACTTGTTGAATGCACGGAATGTCCGCATTGCTTATAGTGCCGTTGGTCTCAGTAAACCAGGAACTGGTGGCGTACCGGTACTGCCGGAGGTTTTAACAGCCGTGGATAGTAAAACGACGTGGCAACCAGTACCCACGGATTTAGTTGTGATTAATGTTGGTACTAATGATCGGCATACGGATGATACGACGTTCACGGTAGTTTTGCGTCGCTTCCTTAATCAGGTGCAGACGCTTTACCCGAATAGCCGGCTTGCTGTAATGATCCCGTTTAATCAGAATTTTGCAGCGATTATTCGCGCGGTCGTGGCCGAATTTATGCAATTGCAACTCATTGAAACGGCTACTTGGCAACTCAGTACCACGGACGGGGTGCATTTAGATTTAGCTGGCTCCCGGATGGCGGGCGAATTAACAGCACAAGCGTTGCGGACACAGTATCCAGATGTTTTTAAATCGTGATCAACCCATCTTATAAAAATCCCGTTTTACTGTAGCGATGTTCTGCTGCAGTGAAACGGGATTTTTTGGTGGCACTACTAGATTTTAAAAATAAACGTTAACGCTGGCGGTGTAGTGATTGCGACTGTAAATACCGGGCCGCAGCGAGCACCTTTTCGGGAATATCCACATGGGCGATGAAGCCCTGACCACGGGGACCATAACCGTTGGGGGTATCCACTAGGCGTTGAAATTCACCGAGTAAGAGTTCAGTAAAGTAAGCGGGTTGCCAGCCAGCTAATATTGTGTTTGGCGTAAATTGCATTGGTTGTAGCCGGTTTAATTGCAAGGTCGCCGGCGCATAGCGAATAAAGTTGGCATTGGGCCAATTGGCTGAGAACGTTAGGGTAGTCCGCCGCGCGAGTAACGGGTCTTGTACGAGTAGGACGTGGCGCCAATCGGTGGGGGCTAACGCGCGGGCATGCGTGGCATTGCTACCAGTATTGGTAGAAGTCTTGTCGAGGCGGATACTACCTTGATAGCCAGTCTTTCGAACAAGCGTCGCCATCAACTCAGCCTCACTAGCTTGAGATTTTGGCAGGTTTAAGTTTTGCCGCAAATACTTAGTGGCGTGGCCGATGCCGCCCGCAATAATGAGTAGTGGTAATTGATAGTCTTGGGC
>SKER01002570.1_pt1 | contig 11662 bp, 7 predicted proteins | sample 4826961 | NCBI WGS metagenome assembly SKER01 (sample SAMN11008804, study PRJNA524170) | human gut metagenome | biome: Human fecal sample; material: Feces; isolation source: fecal sample from pouch patient p47 | host: Homo sapiens | place: Israel: Tel-Aviv | collected 2016-11-16
TCCACTATTATAATACACTTCCACCATATTTTCCACAGTTTTCAGCTTCAAAACATGGTCATAATCCAGCCACTTCGTGGAAAGTACCTCATAAGGCTCCTGTGTTTTGTATACAATACCATATTCCTTGCACATCTCCATCATATGGGAACCCTTTAACACCTTCAAAAAGCCCAGCTGAAGCTGCTGTGGTTTCAGCGCATAAACATCATTAAAGGAATGCCGGAAGCTGTCGTAATCTTCATAGGGAAGTCCTGCAATCAGGTCCAGATGCTGATGGATATTTCCAAAGCTGTGGATTCTGTCAACAATTCCTTTCAATTTTTCAAAATCCATAGTTCTGTGAATTGCCTTAATCGTGTCCGGATTTGTTGACTGTACTCCGATCTCCAGCTGAATCAGACCCGGGCGCATGGTGGACATTTCCTGCAGTTCCTCTTCTCTTAACAAATCTGCTGAAATCTCAAAGTGGAAGTTTGTCACACCATTATCGTGTTCATTAATATACTTCCAGATTGCCATTGCATGGTCATGTTTACAGTTAAAGGTACGGTCTACAAACTTTACCTGCGGAACCTTATTGTCTATAAAAAACTGCAGCTCTTTCTTTACTGTCTCTGTATCTCTGAAACGCAGTTTCTTATCAATGGAAGAAAGACAGTAACTGCAGGAGAAAGGACATCCTCTGCTGCTTTCATAATAAATGATCCTGTTCTTAAACTCAGACAGATCTTTGTAAATGAACGGAATACTGCTTAAGTCCATGATCTGGCGCCATCCATTATGTATGATCTGATCTCCGTCTCTGTAACAGATTCCTGTCATATTTTTCAGATCCTGCGGATTTTTTTCCACATAATGTCCGGCAAGTTCTTTAAATGTTTCTTCACCTTCCCCGACCATAACACCTTTAAATTCTGAGTTTTCTGTCAGGAATTTCTCCGCATCATAAGAAACTTCCGGACCGCCGGCCCAGAAGTCGGCGCCCGGAAGAATCTTTATCAGATCTGCCATCAGTTCTTTTACAAAAGAAAGGTTCCAGATATAACAGGACACGCATACCACATCAGGATGCTCCAGGTAAATATCACGCATGATATCATCTTTCTGCTGGTTGATGGTATATTCCTTTAATACAATATGATCTGCGTAATCAGATGCATATGCCTGCAGATCATAAACAGCAAGATTAGAATGAATATATTTTGCATTGCATGCCACTAATAAAATCTTCATAAATCTTTAGCCTTCCAGTGCACTCTTCAGCTCTTCTTTGGAAGTAAGACCTACGAAGCGTTTCACTTCCGCACCGTCTTTAAACAGGATCAGTGTCGGAATGCTGACTACACGAAACTGCTGTGCAAGTGCCATATTCTGATCTACGTCTACTTTTCCTACTGCGTATCCCTCTTCTGCCAGTTCTTCCACAACCGGACCCTGACGCATACATGGACCACACCATGTTGCCCAGAAATCTATAAGAACCGGTTTCTCAGATTTTAATACTTCTGTTTCAAAATTTGCTGTTGTAATCTCTTTTGCCATGATTCATATCTCCTTTGCTTATTCTTTATAAAAATTTGCAATGTAAGTTCTCTGGTTTTATAATATCAACACTATAACCCTGTTAAATTTTCAGTTTTTATTTTAGATTTTTTATTTTAAAGATCTTACATACTTCCCTGCATTAATACCTGCCTGTGCTCCCTCATATACAGCTTTCGCCACCTGAAGAAGTCCACCTGTACAGTCACCTGCCGCATAGAGTCCCGGGATGGTTGTTTCCATATTTTCATTAACTTTAATGTTGCCTTTTTCCGTAAGTTCAGCTCCCATCTGACGGGCAATCTCAGTACTGCCTGCAGTTCCCATTGCAATAAATACACCGTCTGCAGGACAGAAATCATTTACCTGCTGACCTGCTTCCCCATTTATTTCCTGTGCCTGTACATCAGGTGCAAGACGGATTCCGGATACCAGATCATCGCCCTCTACAGACTGGATCTTCATTGTGTTTACACTGATATTTTCTTCAGGTGTAAATTCCGGTTCTTCACCGTTTGTATAAATGGTTACTGTAGAAGCAGTATTGGACAATTCCTTTGCTTCATGCATGGCGAAATCACCGTTTCCCAGAACTGCTACATCCTTGCCTCTGTAAAAGAAAGCATCGCAGATTGCACAGTAACTGACACCTTTTCCCTCAAATTCTTTAACACCCGGGATCTTCGGTGCAGCGCGCTTACTTCCTGTTGCAAGAATCAGACTCTGAGTCTCGAATTCACCTTCTGTAGTTTTTACCACAAAAGTATCAAACCCGCCGACTCCCAGAACCTGTGCATCCAATATTCGTACGCCCAGTGCTTTCGCCTGAGCGATTCCTGTATCATATAATTCCTGACCGGACAGCGGATGTTCCAGTCCGTAATAATTTTCTATTTTCTCTGCTTTTTCCAAAGCACCGATCCCATTATTGATCACCAGGGGATCCAGATTTCCACGAACTGCATAAAGCGCAGCGGAAATTCCTGCAGGTCCGGCACCTATGATTATCACTTTTTCCAATTTATGTCACCTGCTCTCTGTGATTGTTCTCAATACACTGTGATATATCATCGTTACTGTTCACTCCGTCCCAGTAACTTATTATCAACTATTGTTACTATACTACGTTTTCTGAAAAAAATCCATGATTTTATTTGGATAATTTTGGTTCATTTTTACATATTCAAAGTGCAATCCTACCCGAAGAGCTTTTTTACGTGAACTTCCTGAAAAAGTAACACTCAAATTGCCCTTTTCTCATCAAAACAGTCCAAAATCTAATTTATTTCACCCTCAGAACAGATAAATGCCATAATCTCTTCGTATGTTTTTGTACTGTTTTCAACAGCTTTGAGCAGTTCTTTTTTCTTCTCTTCGTTCCTTTTTGCATAAAGATCTTTCAGTTTCATCATTTCGGAATCATACTTTTCTTTTACTTTTAATACCGTCTCTTCCTGCTTCTGTATCTGTTCTGCATCCATATCAAACGCTTTTAAGATTATTTTCTGGGTTGCTGTTACCGCATGATCCATACGGTATTTTCCATCTATCTGACGGACCAGTTCTATCTTTTCCAGTTCACGGATCGCTGCCGGAATGGTCATATAATTCGGCTTTTTGTCAAGCTTTTCCATTTCGTCTTTCAGCAGGACATACATCCTGCTTCTTACTATCAGTGCTACAAATTCCACGAAGATCTTCGCACCTGCAGCCTCATCTGACTGTACCCGTAGGCTCCTGTTCCCAAGATAACTCTTATCTCCCCTGAACAGTTTTTCTGATACATCCCTGCTCTTATACAGTTCCAAAGCTTCTTCCGCTGTCATCTGTCTTGACGTTACGATCACAAAATATCCGCACAGATTGATCTCTTCCTGGATCACTTCTGTCCTCTCCCTTGCGCATATGATCGTCCCATCATCCTCATATATTTCAAGTTTAAAATACTTCTTATATCCATCCCCTACGGTCGCTTTTTCTCCCTTTAAACCGTTAAGATATTTCGTCATCCGGTCTATTTTTGCCTCTATCTGTTCATGTTCCGCACACGCTTTCTGGTCTGAATAATAAATATGAAAATATCTTTCTTTTTCATCTGATATATAGAGTTTTTTCTTTATTGTCTTTCCAAATGTCTTGTACTTCCGTATATTGTATTTACGAATGTTCTCGAATTCTCCTTTGTTTTCCAGAATCACCCGTCTCACAGATTCACTCATACCCTTTACCATGATCACAAAATCATACCCGCATTCATCCATATACCGGATGTTTTCCCTGCCAAAATATCCCCTGTCCAGGATAAATCCGACCCTCTTATATCCGTATCATTCTGCTTTTTTTAACATATACTGGAGCTGGGAAATATCTACGATACTTCCAGGATACTGCTCATAAAACAACGGTTCTTTATTATATGTATCATACGCAATGGAATAGTTAAAGGCCGGCAGTCCACGGTCATCTTTCGGGTGGCCAAACTCAACAAATCTCAGATCCCCTGCCTGACAGTTCTTATTGGTCGAATCGTAAGATATATATATTTTCTCCCGGTGATCCCTGTTTTCATTCCACCCATTTACAAACCCTATCCTCTGATCATCTGTAAGTCCTGCAAGAAAATCTGACACTTTTGAATCACTGTATATATGCATCTGCTTTGTAAAAAGCGGATGGCTGTAAGCATAGGAAGGATAATACTGTGCGGCATTATTTTCACTGATAAGAGAATAAGCTGCCAGATCCAGAAACAGCCCCGTCTCCTTCTTTCCAAGATATTTTTCCAGGATCTCCGGCAGTTTATATCCATTCAGGATCTTTTGGATCACCAGAAAAGTCCCTATTCGCAGACAACTGCTTCTCGTCTGTCCGGCTTTCTGTTCTGGCATCTCCTGACCGCCAAAATATTTTACAAAAGTTTCATTTGGGAGCATTCTATCCGGGTTATTTTCTGATCTTTTTCCAATGATCCTCTGCTCCGGAACATTATATTTTTTTCTCTGGATGATATACTCTTTCGAGCACATATCTGACGTATACTGTACCCCCTTTTTTCACATAATTTATCTTTCCGGGTATCTTCGGAATGTCTACCTCAAACTTCAGATACATGGCATATCTCCCTTCAAATATCGAGTGTTACTTTCTACTCAATATTTTACTCCTGTTTTCCCGTTTTTCAAGATTTTATGCCAAAAAATCCCTATTTTTCAAGTTTTTTTACAATCTGCTATTTTTTGAGTGTCACTTTTTCAGGAAGTTACTTGCTTTTGCAAAATGTTAGCCAGAATTACAAGTTTTAGTGGAACTCGAATGCAGAGTTCACAATAAACAGAAATGAGTTTGAGGTGACCGCCCGTGGAAGCACTTTCCATCTACTTGCAGGAAAATATGCATATGGAAAGTATCTGTGTATTCCCAACTGGGGGATTGGCACAGAAATATCGTCCCTGTCGGACTGCTTCTGGAACAGGGGGACGCCTTGAACAGGACTATCCGGGGCTGTCAAAGGTGGACATCATCAGTATCGTAAAAGCACTTGAAGCACTCAGCTCATATGTAACATTGTAAATGAAACAGATAATCCGGCAGGAAATCTGCCGGATTGCACAAAAATGCCAATGACACAAAACTTAGCAGATCTGTGACATGGGAGCAAATCTGATTAGTGACAAACTGAGAAATCAGCAACACATAGAGTTCACCTCCTTCCTATTTGAAGATAAGAGCAAAGGTCTTTCTCCTTCATCCTTATCCCGAATGAAACACATAAAATGTTCGGTATATTTAAATTTTCAATGTAATATCTAATCTATTCTTCTCATTCTGAACTTTTCATAAAAGTTACACTAAATGGCTAAAAAGTTTGAAAACAAGCCATTTTCTCCAAATTGGTTTTAGTGCAGTTTTAGTGTAACTGTTACACTAAAACCATCCATGAAAATCTAGTATTTATGCGGTGTAGCGGATTTAGTGTAACTTTTTTGCAGAGTTCACACTCATGTAAAAAGCATATTTAGCTATCTTTTATTTAATACGATAACTGAAATATGCTTTTCTATGTCTACATTCAATATAATCATTATTTAGCAAATATTCTCGATATAAATTATTTAGCAAAAGAAGACTTTTATTTTGCTACTATATATCTAATAATAAAATTTCTGGTAGCTTTACTTTTCTTGATAATAGAGCATATATAAAACCAGCTATCCCGTTCATTAAACCAAAATCAAACCGTTCTTGTGGTAATAATTCTAATTTATTTTCATATATTTTCTTAGCCATATTGTGCAAATATATCTCACATATTTTCACTATTTTATCGTTTCCTTGCTTCAATGCACTTTCTAACATAATATGCACATTTCCCGAATTACCATGACATAAACAAAATCCTTTTCTCAACCCTTTGGTCATAATTTTCTCCATTGCTTTTTCTATATCTTTTTTACAAATATCTTTAATTTCTTCTTTTTCCTGTAAAACTGTTCTTGCTAACAATATCCCAGCCGCACCATGACACCATGCTACACCATCCCCACTATTTATACCTCTAATATCTTTCCAATTTTTAATCTTTGAATCATATAGCTTATTTTCATACTCTATCATTTTTGATATATATTTCATATATTTATCTCTTTTTGTAATTTTTTGATAATTACATAAACATATCTCAGCACCACTAAGTCCGTGCGCTAATCCTGCCCACATCCTATTTGATTTTCCCCTATCATATAAATTGCACTCTGCTTCTATTTCTTCTATCATTAAATTTATCCTATGCTCAGCATCATATATAAATTTTTCATTATTGGTCAATTTGTACATATTCAAAAGTGTCTTTATTATTCCTGACCAACCAGATACAAAATCATATCCTCTTGATGCCAAATCCATTTTGAGCAATTTACTACAATGCTGCTCAGCATAATGTAAATAAATTTCATTTTTAGTTATTGTATACACATATTGATACATATATACTATAGAATATTCACCCGTAAATGCACCCATTTCTTTCTTATCATTAGATAAAGATTTCGTATAACAAAACATTTGTTCATCTATCTGTTTAATCACTGTTTTAATACTTGCTATAGGATTTTTCAAATAATAAATATGAAACAAAATGCACATTCCAGCCATTCCGCAATACAAATAGTTGTTCATTGGCACGACATTCCAAATATTGTCTATTGTTTCTATGCTCCACCATCCAATACTCTTTTCTTCCGCTAATAGATTGTTTTTCATAATTCTGCACATCATTTTATCAATAGCCAAATCGATATATGACTTACTGTTATCAACAGTATACTGTTTTAAATCTAGCAGTTTATTCATTATGTAAGTATTCTTTACTCCGCCTTCTAATAATCCGTTACTTGCTACTATTATGAGTCTAATTTGATTTAAAATATTCTCTTTTTTATTCCGTCCCCTTAATTCTATTGAATTTGAAAAATAATCTTGAATTACTGCATCCTCACAATATAAATTATAATCCGCAAAATTATGTGAAAAATATGGTATGTTCCCTTTTAATAAACACTTCTTTTCATATTCAATTATTTGTACGTTGTATTCTTCAGATTGTTGTAATAACAAATCTACTAACTTATTTCTTTTTTCCTTATTGCACAAATACTCTGGATTTCTTATAATCAGCAGAATCATCGAATATTCTTGAGTTGCTCTAAGAATATATCTGAAATTTTCTTTTTTCAAACTTACTTTTATCTTTTTCTCTAATCTCCTATTTTTCCATATACAAAAACTATTATAAAATCCCTTAATAAAAAAATATAAATATTTTTCTAATTTAACCCCCTTTCCATTTATTTTAGGTAAACACTGCCCCGTATTTACTACACTCTTCTTATACGTAATTCGAATATCCGATGTTTGTGAATTAGCAACAACCGGAACATCATATATCGTCTTACAACTTTCTTCATTTCTTAATATTCCTGCGTTAAATACCGAGTTATTCGTTCCTTTCATGTAAACAGGTAAAATCCCTATATTTAACACCGAATCGCTCATAAATTTTTCTATATCTCTCATTATGTTAGAATTTTTATTTCTTTTAATAACTTCCATATCAATCAAAACAGGAAATTCGCCCGCAGCAATTACATTTTCATAATGTATATCCGCAGCTCCTATTGCATAACACAAAAACAAGTTTATTCCTAAACGAGTAAAATAGTTTTTTATTTCAGTTTCCGTAGCGCATTCTTTGTAATAAACCTCTTTTTCCCAACTATATTTTGATTGAAATACAATTTTATAATCATAAGAGTCTAATTTTTGATCTTTATACAAAACTTTCAAATATTCCAGATAGATTTTTTTTAAATTATTTTTTTGTGGCTTATAATATATTGTAATACCATTGTCTAACACTATTTTCACCACTGTCTCTCCGTAATCGTGAAAATCTGCCATATCTGATTCGACTCTTACTAGCATTTCAAATTCTTTACCATTGCATAATTCTCTAATAATTTCCTTCCTATCCTTTTCTAAACGTTCAACCATATTTCGTAACAATAATACATACTCGTTGCAAGCCTCAACTATTTCACACAACAGCAATGGATATATTCTCCAAAATCCCTCCATATATGACAAGTTTTTAAGACACTCCTGTAAAAATATTTCATATTCTATTTTTATGTCGCTCGCTTGTATCACTTTATTCTCTTTGCAAAATTTTATCTCTAAAATTAACGTACGGATACATAAAGGCTCTAGACGATTAAACACTCCTCTTGCAATATCATTTATAGTTTCCCTCCTCCAAAAGACAGATTGTGGAATATTTTTATCAATCTTTTTTAATGTATACTTTATAAATGGAATATAAAACGGAATAAAATTTCGATTTTTCAATATATTTTCGTCGAAATCTTCATAACACCCAAAACCCTCATTATAAATTTCTTCAAATATCTCCTTTACACTCATAACTTTATATATCACCTCAAATAAATTGCTCTCTCCTAATCGATTTTAATTCTAATAACTAATGTTTCAATTATATAAAAAAGGTGAAAGTAACACTTTCTTATCACTTTCACCTGTATATTAACAACACAATATAGTCAAAAAAGCACCTGTTAATTCTTGCGTTATCTTTTGTTCTGTATTTTTATTTTGTATTTCTAAAAGTATCTTTTTTTCTTTTTCCACATTTCCTATTACCTCCATTAGTTCTTCTCTCCTTATCACTTCTTTATACATAACTACCTCCTATGTAATATTTTATATAAAACATGTAGAAATTATCTGTCTATAAACAAATTTTACATGTTTTTATCATATACTCTATTTACATCATTATATCTATCACAAAACTATTACCCTCTATATCATAAACGATATGACCATCATACTTCTCAATTACACTTGTTACGCTCCGTAAACCTATTCCGTGTAATAATTTATCATCTTTAGTAGAAATAAATTTTCCGCTTGCATTCTTTTGACATTGTATACATGGATTTTGAACCCTGAAGAAAAGCATATCATTTGCTTTCTTTAAGCTAACCTGTATTATAGGATCAAAACCTACAATATTTGTGCATGCCTCTATTGCATTATCTAACACATTACTAAATACAGCACATAATTCATTTTCACTCATACTAAAATTATAGTTTTCTAACAAAGACTGAACATATAAACCAGTGCCACCAGATAAGATTGGTACAACATGCTTGTCATTTAATTGATCTATTAATGATTTGGCTTGTTGTTGAAAGATAGAAACACTGTAATCATCGTCAGGTTCTAAAATATTTATAAGATGATGAGGTACAGCAGCTAATTCATCTGTTGTCGGCTTTGCAGTACCAATATTCAAATGTTTATACACCTGATACGCATCACCAGAAATCACTTCGCCATGATAGCGTTTAGCCAATGCTAATGTTAAGTCAGTCTTACCTACAGCTGTAGGACCTACAATTGTTATTAACTTTTTCATTGTAACCCCTTATTACTGTAAACACCATATCCTATACGACTATACTTGCCGCCCACCCATGTAGATGGTGAAAAATCTTTAAATACAGAACTAAACGGTCGTTCTTTAATAATAAAACCTAATCGACAAACGCGCCTAGCTTCCTGAATCACAGAATCTGTGATTCTACCTTCCGAAGTATGCCCACGCAACGGTTTAAATTGTGGACTTTCTTCAATAGGAACTTCAAACATAGGGTCAAAATATAATATATCCACACTATCGTTAGGTAGCTCCTGTAAAAAGCTTTCAAAATTATCATGACGAGCATCAATACGACGTAGTGCATTTGTTACAGTCATATCCTCATGAATATGATATTTCAATCCAAACCACGTAGATAACCATATAGGATATGACGCCTCTAGTGCTATAATATGTGCATTTGGGAACGTATAGGACATGATAATACTATCACTGCCAAGTCCTAGTGTACAATCAACTATAGATATGGAATTAGATGATTCAGTTGTTAACAATTCTATAGCTTTTACAAGGTGGTCATCATCTCCGCGTTGTAAGCGTAAAATACGCAATTGCGCCATTGATAAGTGAAACCTATGTTCCTGTTCCTCGTTAAAATGAATTGTCAATTGATTCTTAGAAACAACCGCAATAGGTGTATCCTCTAATAATAGTTCAGAAATAGGTCTCTTTTGACGATTTAGATATACTAAATCTAATGATTTAGCTAATTCTTTTGTTTCTTCTTTTATCGCTGAAGACGCTTTTTGTGAAGTAGTAATAATCATATTAAGACCTTAAGAATAACTTACCCAATTCATCAGGTGTAAATTTAATAATTGTTGGGCGACCATGAGGACACACATAAGGTTTATCTGTATGGAATAAATCTTCAATAAGTGTTGTCATTTGGTACATATTAAGATTGTGTCCAGATTTAATGGCCCCCCTACAAGATGCATAAGCTAGCATTTCATGACGCAATTGAGCTTTGGTGGGCTGTTCATGGTCATGCAAAAAAGTAAATACATAAGATAAAATTTCCTGAGCTTTACTTTCTACTAGATCTACAGGTGCACCAACTAATTTGATTTGATTAGGACCGCCAAGCTCTACTTCAAAGCCTAAATCCAACAAAGCGTCCTGTTCATTCTCAACAAGATTCATTTCATCCTCTGTGGCATTGCTATAAGTCGGTACAAGCAGGCTTTGCATTGGTATAGCTTCCGAAGATTTACACAAACGATCATAACGGACACGTTCGTGTGCTGCATGCTGATCTATAATATATAAATCATCACCTTTTTTGGCTAATATATAACAGGATGCAACCTGCCCCATTGGTAAAAAGCCTGATTTTTGTATATCTCTAGACTCATCTTCTATATGCTGTTCTTGTATTTGATGGAATTTCTCTTTATCTTCCGTCGTATAGCTAGTATAAGCTGTAGGAACTGATGTAAATGAGGATTCCTCAAATGTTTCCTGTTCATACGTCGCTTTTGGAGCTGGTGGTGTAAACCCTTTTTCTTTTAAGGCATCTACAAAATCGCGTGTATCCTGACGTAATACCTCATATCCCTTAGTGCGCCGTCCGCCAAAAACCTTATCATAGTCAATGGCTGTAGCAATATGTTCAGCCGTATCATTATGATCACTCAAAACTTGTGGAGCTTGGTACGAGTTATAGCCACTACCTTGTGATTCAGTTTCTAAAGGTTGAGTAAACGATGATGATTCACGTTCATACCGTTCATGAAGAGGGTTATTTAAGGCATTTAGAATTGCATGATAAACAGCTTTAAATATGATTTTATCATCTTCGAATTTAACTTCACTCTTCCGAGGATGTACATTGATATCCACCATACTAGCCGGTACAGTTATATGTAGTAAAACCAATGGATATCCAGATTTTGGTAATAATGCATGGTACGCATTATCTATGGCTTTCAAAATTGTTTTATCTGATATAACTCGATTATTGACAATAATAGTTTGCCAAATACGCGTGCTTTTTAACAATGTTGGTTTTGATACAACACCTTCGATATAGATATGTTCACTTTCATAAGCGATAGGAAATATATCATTCTTAGTCTTATAACCGTATAA
>SKER01002572.1_pt1 | contig 11654 bp, 13 predicted proteins | sample 4826961 | NCBI WGS metagenome assembly SKER01 (sample SAMN11008804, study PRJNA524170) | human gut metagenome | biome: Human fecal sample; material: Feces; isolation source: fecal sample from pouch patient p47 | host: Homo sapiens | place: Israel: Tel-Aviv | collected 2016-11-16
CTCCATGTCGCATCGTTAACTCACCTTGCCGTACTTACTGAGGAAAGCGAGGCTTTCTGCATCTCCAACCTCAAAAGATCTCCCAGACCTTTTGTGCTATCATCAGTTCGTGCGATGAGGAGCAAAGTTGGTCGATTTCACCAACTTTGTGAGGTTAGTAAGGCAGCTAGGCAATCGCGATGGAGATTGCCGTTCGACATCAGTCACTTTAGTGACTTGATGTCATTGCTCCTTGCCTCGGCTCTTTCGATTTTCATTGAGTACTATTTATTACTATTGTAACATAAATGTCATGGAAGAATTGGTCAAAAAACACCTGAAAGCCTGAACCGGCTGAAAAATCAGCCTCTAGCCCGATTCCAGAGAGCCAAGTCCTGACTAGAGAAAACCAGAATAATAAAGGCACCCAAAGACCAGAGACCCACAAATCTTGCGAAATCAGACTTATACATTTAATGTTTGCTAGATTGTCTGAACTGGTAATTTTCAGGATTTTCGTCTACAATAAAAACCAGAAATTAAGAGCAAAGGACAACTCATGACTAAAGCAGATAAAATTTTTAAAGCTAATATTGAAACAATCCTGACTCAAGGGGTCATGTCTGAACAGGCTCGACCCAAGTATAAGAATGGCCAAACAGCCAATTCCAAGTACATTACAGGCTCTTTTGCCCAATATGACCTTTCCAAGGGTGAGTTTCCCATTACGACCCTAAGACCCATTCCCATTAAGTCGGCTATCAAGGAGATTTTTTGGATCTATCAGGACCAAAGTAATGACCTGGGCCTCCTTAATGAAAAGTATCAGGTTAAGTACTGGAATGACTGGGAGGTGGGTGACACAGGTACCATCGGTCAGAGATACGGAGCTGTCGTAAAGAAGCACGACATCATCAATAAAATACTCAAGCAATTAGAGGAAAATCCCTGGAATCGCCGCAATGTTATTTCGCTCTGGGACTACGAGGCTTTTGAAGAAAGTGAGGGCCTCCTTCCCTGTGCCTTCCAGACCATGTTTGATGTCCGTCGGGTAGATGGGGACATTTACTTGGATGCCACCCTGACCCAGCGCTCCAATGATATGCTGGTCGCCCACCATATCAACGCCATGCAGTATGTTGCCCTCCAAATGATGATTGCTAAGCACTTTGGCTGGAAGGTTGGCAAGTTTTTCTACTTTGTCAATAACCTTCATATCTATGATAATCAATTTGACCAAGCTCAGGAGTTGCTCAATCGAACCCCTGCGGACAAGGAGCCTCGTTTGATTCTCAATGTTCCTGACGGTACCAATTTCTTTGACATCAAGCCGGAAGATTTCCAACTTCTGGACTATGAGCCAGTCAAGCCCCAGCTAAAATTTGACCTAGCGATTTAAGGCCAGCGATAGGTAGTTAGAAGAGGCACTACCATATTCGCAAGAGCCAATTGGCAAGATTGAGGCTACTCATTTAAATTTGCCTAATACTCAACGAAAAACGAAAGATCTGAGGTATGGAGCAAGGATATCAAGTCACTAAAGTGACTGATGCCGAACTGCAATCGCCATGGCGATTGCCTAGCTCCCTTACTAACCTCACAAAGTTGGTGAAATCGACCAATTTTGCTCCGCATCGCACGACTGTCTAAAGTGATAAACTGACTGTGTCGTTTTTCCTATCAAATAACCCAGTCCTTTCCAAGAAATATTTGCTGATTCGAATCTGTGCGAACGTTCGTCCTTTCATCGAAAAGGATAGCAATGTTCGTCTTTTTTTGGTCTGAAATCAAATAAATCCGAAAATTCTTGACAGAATTTCAAATAATCTTAGAATAAAAACAAGATTTCTAAGGAGGTTGATATGATGTTGAAAAAAATTGACTTAATCTGGGATAATTTGAAATGGATTGGTCAATTTGCTAGGAAACTAGGTTTCTTAGGTATTTTAGGGGGGCCTAATCAAGGACTTATTCGCTGAGAGGAGTAAGAAGCAGTGGTTCTATCTCCTTGCCCTTTGTTTTCCAACCCTAGTTTTAGAATTTATGGGAGGAACTAGGGTTGGTCTTGGTTTCTTGTCGGCCCTGACTGGCATTCTCTGCGTTATCCTAGTAGCAGAGGGACGAATTTCCAATTACTTCATCGGTTTCATTCATGAGCTGACCTATCTGGCCCTTAGTTTCCAGAACCTCTACTACGGGGAGGTCCTGACGACGATTTTCTTCACAGCCATGCAATTCGTTGGCGCTTATTACTGGCTGGTTGACCGTCGTTATGGCGAGGAGAAAAAGTCTGATGTCAAGGACATCAAGGCCAAGAGATTGACCTGGCTAGGTTGGATCAAATCTCTGGCAGTCAATCTAGTCGTCTGGCTCTTGTTCGGTTTTATTTAACAGTCAATTGGTTCAGCCAGACCCTTCTGGGATAGTTCCACCGATGGGACCAATTGGACGGGACAATTTCTCCAAACTGGGATGTATAGAGAACAATGGATTTTCTGGATTGCGACCAATGTTTTGTCTATCTGTCTCTGGTGGGGAGCAGAAGCTCATGTCATGCTCATGTATTTGATTTACATGATTAATAGTATCGTCGGTTGGATAAAGTGGGAGAAGGACTTAAAGGCTTCTTAGAAAGGGGCCTTTTCTGGCAATGTGTTTGAATTTTTTCAAATGCATTTTTTCTTAATTTCTGCTAGAATGAAAACAGTATGGACAAAGTTTTTAAGGCAAAAAAAATCCTTGCCATCTGGGCACAGGACCAGGCAGGATTAATTGGGGCCAATCAAACCATGCCCTGGCATTTACCGGCTGAATTAGCCCACTTCAAGCAAACGACCATGGGGCAGGCTATCCTCATGGGACGCAAGACCTTTGATGGTATGGGAAGAAGGATTTTACTAGGTCGCCAAATTCTCATTCTGACCCGAGACAAAAGCTACCAGGTAGAAGGGGTTAAAACTGTTTCTAGTCGTCAGGAAGTTTTGGACTGGTTTGAACAGCAGGACAAAGATCTCTATATCGCTGGTGGAGCAGGGGTCTATCGGACCTTCTTAGACGATTATACAGGTCTGGTCAAGACGACTATTCAGGCCCGTTTTGAGGGGGATACCTATTTTCCAGAGATGGATATGGCTCCCTACCAACTGGTCTCCCAAGAAAATCATAGCAAGGATGAGAAAAATCCTTATGATTTCACCATTGCCACCTATCAAAAAAATAAGGAATAAGGAATTTACTATTCATGCAAAGAAGTATTTTTGGGGTATTTACGGCACTTTTGGCCATCATCTGTGTGCTCTGTGCCCTCCCTGCCTTTCGCAAAAATCGTTACGGCTTAGGGACGCTATTTCTCCTCAACGCTTTGACAAATCTTGTAAACACCATCCATGCCTTCTATGGCACACTCTTTTAAATCGAGGAAGTTTAGATTACTATGGCAGACAATCAAACAACAAAAGACTCTATGGTTTATTGCTCATTTTGCGGTAAAAACCACACAGAGGTTCGAAAGATAATCGCTGGGAACGGCGTTTTTATCTGTAATGAATGCGTAGCCCTCTCCCAAGAAATCATCAAGGAAGAGCTGGCCGAAGAGGTCCTAGCGGATTTGGCAGAAGTACCAAAACCCAAGGAACTCCTGCAAATTTTAGATGACTATGTTATCGGTCAAGATCGGGCAAAAAGGGCTCTGGCGGTTGCTGTTTATAATCACTATAAACGGATTAGCTTTGTTGAGAGCGCTCAGGACGAGGATGTGGATTTACAGAAATCTAATATCCTCATGATTGGCCCAACAGGTTCAGGCAAGACCTTCCTAGCTCAGACACTTGCAAAGAGTCTTAATGTTCCCTTTGCGATTGCGGATGCGACTGCTCTGACTGAGGCTGGTTATGTCGGTGAAGATGTGGAAAATATCCTTCTCAAGCTCATTCAGGCTGCCGACTTTAACATAGAGCGGGCCGAACGAGGCATCATCTATGTCGATGAAATTGATAAGATTGCCAAAAAGGGAGAAAATGTCTCCATCACCCGAGATGTCTCTGGTGAAGGGGTGCAACAGGCCTTGCTGAAAATCATCGAAGGAACGGTTGCCAGCGTTCCTCCTCAAGGAGGTCGCAAGCACCCTAACCAAGAGATGATTCAGATTGACACCAAGAATATTCTCTTTATCGTTGGTGGTGCCTTTGACGGTATTGAAGACATTGTCAAGCAACGTCTGGGTGAAAAGGTGATCGGTTTTGGTCAAAACAATAAGTCCATTGACGACGATGCTTCCTATATGCAACAAATTATCTCAGAAGATATTCAAAAATTTGGCCTTATTCCTGAATTTATCGGACGCTTACCTGTCTTAGCTGCTCTTGAGCAACTGACGGTTGAGGACTTAGTTCGCATTTTGACGGAGCCTAAGAATGCTCTGGTTAAGCAGTATAAGACTCTGCTTTCCTATGACGGGGTTGACCTAGAGTTTGACCAAGAAGCCTTGGAAGCTATTGCACAAAAAGCTATTGAACGCAAGACCGGCGCTAGAGGACTTCGCTCCATCATTGAAGAAACCATGATGGATATCATGTTTGAAGTACCTAGCCAAGAAGACGTGACCAGTGTTGAAGTCACCAAGGCAGCGGTAGAAGGGACCGATAAACCCATTCTGAAAACGGCCTAGGAAGAAATCATGACCCAAGAAGAAGTTTTAAATACCCATAATGCCTCAATTCTTTTGAGTGCAGCCAATAAATCCCATTATCCCCAAGATGACCTACCAGAAGTAGCCCTGGCAGGTCGTTCTAATGTTGGTAAGTCTAGCTTTATCAATACCCTGCTCAATCGAAAGAAATTGGCTAGGACCTCCAGTAAACCTGGTAAGACTCAGCTTCTCAATTTTTACAATATTGACGATAAGTTGCGCTTCGTAGATGTGCCTGGTTATGGCTATGCCAAGGTTTCCAAGACCGAGCGAGCCAAGTGGGGCAAGATGATTGAGGAATACCTAGTGACCCGCGATAATTTGCGGGTGGTGGTTAGCCTGGTTGACCTGCGCCATGAACCGACAGCCGACGATGTTCAAATGTATGACTTTCTCAAGTATTACGAGATTCCTGTCATTATCGTGGCTACCAAGGCCGACAAGGTTCCTCGAGGCAAATGGAACAAGCAGGAGTTCCTGATAAAGAAAAAGCTCAACTTTGACAAGCAAGATAGCTTTATCGTCTTTTCATCGGAGACCAAGGAAGGCTATGACTTGGCCTGGGACACCATTTTAGAAAAATTATAAATGCTATACCAGAGGCTGGTTTCCTAGGTTAGCTTCTGATAGAGTCATTACGATGGAGTCTAATCACGCTAATTACTAGAAATTTTTACTTGCAAACCTAGCACACTATGTTACAATGATAATAGAAAAAGGGTCTTGTTAGAGCAAGACCCAGTGTAAAGCCGTTAGACGGTGGTTACATTATAGTTAATTTAAGAATAACCGTCATGCCCCCAAAGCGATGACGGTTATTTTTGCTGTTATTTTTGAAGATTTGGTAACAAAGACTAATTAGGGCTATGGTAAACATAGCAAAACCTAATACTCTTCAAAAATCAAAACTATCCATCGTTAACTCACTCTGCCGTACTTACTGAGGAAAGCGAAGCTTTCCCTATTTCCAACCTCAAAAGGTCTCCCAGACCTTTTGAGCTACCTGTAGTTCGTGCGATGCGGAGCAAAGTTGGTCGATTTCACCAACTTTGTGAGGTTAGTAAGGGAGCTAGGCAATCGCTATAGAGATTGCCGTTTGACATCAGTCACTTTAGTGACTTGATGGCATTGCTCCTTGCCTTGGCTATTTTTGATTTTTATTGAGTATAAAATCGTCTCTACCACTGCAAAAACAGTCAAAGAGTTACCTCCCTTCTGTTGGAGTTTGATGAGTACCGCATAGGCATCACCTCACTTTCAGAAAAAGGATTGTAACCACCGTCTTCACTTCTTTACTACTTAATTATAACACAAAGTTAGTATGATTACTAACAATCAAGGCTTTTTTGCTAGTTTATTGCTAGAAAACCTCAACAATAGATAAACATAAAATAAATTATGCAAACCGACATAAATTCTTTCAAGTTCATTCCAATTTACTCCGACCAATCAATATTTTATAAGTCCTCATAAAAAATAACTATGTTAGGACTTCCTCTTATTCGTGTTATCATAGAAGGCAATCAATACTTTGGAGGATTTATGGAAAATCATAATTTTAAAGACCAAGGGAAGTTTCAACGCAAGATGACCAGCCGTCACCTCTTTATGCTTTCCTTGGGTGGCGTTATTGGGACTGGGCTTTTCTTGAGTTCTGGTTATACCATTGCCCAGGCAGGTCCCTTAGGGGCTGTCCTGTCCTACTTGGTAGGAGCTGTTGTTGTTTATCTGGTCATGCTTTCATTAGGAGAGTTGGCTGTGGCCATGCCAGTGACGGGTTCCTTTCACACCTATGCGACTAAATTTATTAGTCCAGGTACGGGCTTCACGGTTGCCTGGCTCTATTGGATTTGCTGGACAGTAGCCCTAGGAACTGAATTTCTGGCAGCCGGCATGCTGGTCGAGCGTTGGATTGCTATTCCGGCTTGGATTTCTGCGGCCTTCTTCGCCTTGGTGGTCTTTGTCATCAATGCTCTGTCAGTTCGTTCTTTTGCAGAAACAGAATCCTTCTTTTCTAGTATTAAGGTACTAGCCATCGTTGTCTTTATCGTCTTAGGCTTGGGAGCCATGTTTGGCCTAGTCAGCTTCAATGGCCATCATGAACCTGTTCTTTTTAAAAATCTGACCGCTCAAGGGGCCTTTCCTAAAGGTTTCATTGCTGTGATTTCAGTCATGCTCAATGTGAACTATGCCTTCTCTGGGACTGAATTGATTGGGATAGCAGCAGGGGAGACGGATAACCCTAAAGAAGCTGTTCCTAGAGCCATCAAGACTACCATCGGTCGCTTGGTTATCTTCTTTGTCCTGACTATTCTGGTCCTAGCCTCTCTACTTCCCATGAAAGAAGCAGGCGTGACGGATGCTCCCTTTGTTCTAGTCTTTGATAAGATGGGCATTCCTTATGCTGGTGACATTATGAATTTCGTCATCTTGACCGCCATTTTGTCAGCGGGAAATTCGGGTCTCTACGCTTCCAGCCGTATGCTCTGGTCCCTGGCCAATGAAGGTATGCTGGATAAACGGGTCGTCAAAATCAATAAGCACGGTGTTCCCATGCGGGCCATGCTTCTGTCCATGATAGGAGCCGGCTTGTCCCTCTTTGCTGGTTTTTATCCAAAATCGACGGTTTATCTGGCCTTGGTTTCTATTGCAGGTTTTGCGGTAGTAGCCGTCTGGTTGTCCATTCCTATTTCACAAATTAACTTCCGCAAGATTTGGCTCAAGGACCATAAGGAAAGCGACTTGGATTACAAGACCCCCTTCAATCCTGTCTTGCCTTATATCACCATTATTCTCTTAGTAATTTCCATTGTTGGTATTGCCTGGGATAAGGACCAACGGGCCGGTCTCTATTTTGGTCTACCTTTTGTAGCCGTTTGTTATCTTTATCATTATTGGCGTTATAAGAAGTTTTAAGGGCCAGCGACATTTTTAGGAGGAATTATTATGGGAAGATTTAAAGATTTATTAGCCAGTCAAGACTACTTGATTTTACACGGGGCTTTGGGAACTGAGCTGGAGTACCGTGGCTATGATGTTTCTGGCAAGCTCTGGTCAGCCAAGTATCTTTTGGAAGACCCCAAGGCTATTCAGGATATTCACGAAACCTATCTAAGAGCAGGTAGTGATATTGTCACAACGGCTTCCTATCAGGCTACTCTACCAGGTCTTGAAAGCTATGGATTGACTGAAGCACAAGCTAAGAAAATTATCGCTTCAACGGTGGACATTGCTAAGTCCGCTCGTGACCAGGTCTGGTCAAGCTTATCTGAGAGAGAAAAGGAAAGTCGTCCCTACCCTTTAATTTCTGGAGATGTTGGCCCCTATGCTGCCTATTTGGCTGACGGTTCAGAATATACAGGCGACTACGGCGCTATCACTAAGCAGGAACTCAAGGATTTTCATCGCCCCCGCCTTGCCATCTTGAAAGAGCAAGGAGTGGACTTATTGGCTCTAGAAACCATGCCCAATTTCCTAGAGGCTCGGGCTCTGGTGGAACTGTTGTCTGAGGACTTTCCGCAAGTAGAAGCCTATATCAGCTTCACTTCTCAAGATGGTCAATCCATTTCCGATGGTACAGCCCTATCAGAAGTCGCTAAATTGGTGGAGGCTAGCTCACAAATCTTGGCGGTCGGTCTCAATTGTAGCTCGCCCAAGGTTTATCCAGATTTTTTGCACCAGTTGCGTCAGTACACGGCTAAACCCTTAGTGACCTATCCAAATTCTGGTGAGGTCTATGATGGGGCAACCCAAACCTGGACCAAGGATCCCGACCATTCCCACAGTCTTTTGGAAAATACCCTAACCTGGCAAAAGTTGGGAGCTAAGGTGGTTGGCGGGTGTTGCCGGACTCGACCTAGCGACATCCAAGTTTTGGCTCAGGGACTTAAATAGCTCGCTACCTGAGAGAGATTCAAGTTAGCCTGTCCAAATTTTTGAAAGTGGCCACAGGGTCGCTTTTTTTGATGAATTTAAATAAAAGGCTTGACAGTCCAAGGTCTGGTGTGTTAACCTAGTAAAGGTTTGAAAAACCGACCTAAGACAGCAGGGGAGCTTGACTCGTAAACATCCTGCCGAGGCACAAAAACGTAAAATCTTGGTCTGCCTGTCAGGCTAGTTCATAAACGTATTTGTACTTTCGTGTCTAGGTTTGGATGCGATTTTTTCGTTTCCAGACAAAATAAAAACGGAGGTAAAACTTAATGAGTGAAGCTGTTATTGCTAAAAAAGCTGAATTGGTTGATGCAGTTGCTGAAAAAATGAAAGCTGCTGTATCTCTCGTTGTCGTTGACTCACGTGGTTTGACAGTTGAGCAAGATACCAATCTTCGTCGTTCACTTCGTGAAGCTGGCGTTGAATTGAAAGTTATCAAAAACTCAATCTTGTCACGTGCTGCTGAAAAAGCAGGTCTTGACGACATGAAAGATCTCTTTGTTGGACCATCTGCTGTAGCCTTCTCAAACGAAGACGTAGTGGCCCCAGCAAAAATCATCAACGATTTTGCTAAAGAAGCTGAAGCGCTTGAAATTAAAGGTGGTGCCGTTGAAGGTGCTGTTTCTTCAGTCGAAGAAATTAAGGCTCTTGCTGCTCTGCCAAATCGCGAAGGTATGCTTTCTATGCTGCTTTCAGTGCTTCAAGCACCTGTACGCAACGTTGCTTACGCTGTCAAGGCTGTTGCCGACAGTAAAGACGAAGTGGCTTAAGTCTAAGTCAACTTTATCCAGTAGCCTAGGGCTACAAAAGATTTAAACAAAAAATATTTGGAGGAAATGACAATGGCATTGAACATTGAAAACATTATTGCTGAAATTAAAGAAGCTTCAATCCTTGAATTGAACGACCTTGTAAAAGCTATCGAAGAAGAATTTGGTGTAACTGCAGCTGCTCCTGTAGCTGCTGCTGGTGCTGCAGGTGGTGCAGACGCTGGTGCTGCTAAAGACTCATTCGACGTAGAATTGACTGCTGGTGGCGACAAGAAAGTTGCTGTTATCAAAGTCGTTCGCGAAATCACAGGCGAAGGTCTTAAAGAAGCTAAAGGTCTTGTTGACAACGCACCATCTGTTCTTAAAGAAGGTGTTGCAGCTGCTGAAGCTGAAGAACTTAAAGCTAAATTGGAAGAAGCTGGAGCAACTGTTACCCTTAAATAATCGGGTGACGAATTCAGTGGAAGAACCTACCAGAGATGGTGGGTTCTTTTTTTGCTTTTGAAGAGTATTAGTCCCTTTCGCTTCCTAAATGCGAAACAGACTAAAATCATTAATAAAGTAGGTTAAATATATCCTAAAACATTGATTTTTAATGCTCTAGATGTTACACTGAGTAAAAGAGGTGATGAACATGCAAATAAATCTTGAAAACTTAGTGCCAATTACAGAAGCTAATCAAAATTTCTCTAAGGTGGCTCGAATGGTGGATCGTCAGGGGACAGCTGTTATTTTGAAAAATAATAAGCCTAAGTATGTTTTGGTGGACTACCAGACCCTGGTAAATGCTAAATATGAGGAAAACCTTGTGGCTGAGCAAGCAACCGTCGATAACGTCGCAAGTTCTATTTTGTCGCGGCATTTGGATGCCTTTAAGGAACTGGCAAAATGAAAGGATTAACAGCAGACCAGATAGTTTCCTTACATAGTCAATTGATTGAAGCCACTGGCGGATTAGATGGTGTCAGGGATAAGGGATTGGTTGCATCCTCACTTGTCAATGTTTTTGAAACCTATTTTGGTGTTGACAAATACCCGACTTTGGAAGAAAAAGCAGCCAGGCTGTGTTATTCTCTGATAAAAAATCATGCCTTTTTAGATGGTAATAAGAGGATTGGTATTTTTGCTATGCTGGTCTTATTAGAAGTAAATGGTATTGTACTTAAATGTAGCGATGAGGAATTGGTAGATTTAGGCTTAGGTGTAGCGGCCTCTGAGTTAGGTTATAAAGATATTCTCAATTTTATTGAAAATCACTAGAACTTAGGTCAGGAGGCATCTACACTCCAGACTTAAGTTTTTTCTTGCTAATCTAAAATCTGAATAGAAAATAATTTGATAAATTTTTTTAGGCTGACCAAAATTAGTTAACTGTCTACTTGATGGGGAGCAGTTCACCAGAGATGGTGGGTTCTTTTTTATATTTTATCTTACAAAATGGTTGATATTGTGCTTAATTAGAGATAATAATACTTGATAATGTTCTGGAGGAGGTTTGTTTACTTTATGACTAAAAATGATGGAGAGGTTGTTGATAAACAACTAGGTTATATTCCGGATTTATCAGAAAAGTTCCTTAAGTCTTTGAAGGGGTTGCAAACTGCTATTAAACTTCCTGAAGTTGGACGGGCTCAATATTATGGGATTAGCAAGAATCTTCCCATGAGTTCTATTCTTGAATTGGGTGCTGAACAAAAGGCTGTTATGGCAAGCCTTTTGGAAAATATTTCAAAAATACAAAGTTCTATCACTCCTGCTTTAAGTAAAACAATAGTAGAAGACCAATTGAATAATTTCTCAAATGCTCTATTCTCGTCTAAAGCTTTTGAAAACATAAAAAGTGTACAGTTGTCTCAGGTTAACGTCGGACAAGTTGCAACGTTGAAATCTCTCAATGCAATTTCAAATATATATCTACCAACCGATGTAAAAAATTCTTATTTGAAGCTAGGGGCTTATAGTGCAGTAAGTAATATCAATTTTAATTCTCTCTTTTCTGGGTTACAAAATTTGGATTTTGGAAAATTTTGGGAAAAATTAAATATTGAAACAAAAGATTATTTGGCGAAATGTTTAAAATTTGATATTTATCTTCCTTTTAAAGTGTTTGATGATGTAATCCCTATTCCTAATCAATTAAATTCTCAAGAAGAAGCAGATGTATATCTTAAAGAATTGCTTGAAGCAATTGATGATGATGGTAAATCCATTTTTGATTTAATTCCAGATGAAAATTTTGATACTGATAAAGAAAAGCTAAAATTTTTGTATGAAAGAAAATATTT
>SKER01002573.1_pt1 | contig 11649 bp, 11 predicted proteins | sample 4826961 | NCBI WGS metagenome assembly SKER01 (sample SAMN11008804, study PRJNA524170) | human gut metagenome | biome: Human fecal sample; material: Feces; isolation source: fecal sample from pouch patient p47 | host: Homo sapiens | place: Israel: Tel-Aviv | collected 2016-11-16
AATTGGAGCAGTACAAGGAATAATTCCGATTAACACGGCCACAAGTAGACCAATGGGACAACTTTTTAAGGCACTAACCCACTAAAACTGTATATTTAAAGGCTACCTATGAAAACTTGACAGATACATCTAAGTTGCAAAATTGTAATTAATTTTAAATTATAGTACAATAATTATACCGAATAGGTCAGTGTATTGGCACTGTTTAACTGGGGTATTTTGAAGTAGTTTTAGCTACTTGGGTTACTAGAACCTGAACTAATCTAGCTATGAAAGAGGTAAGTGATTGTTAGACCTCACGCGTGACCCAGCACGGAAATGAAACCAATATATATAAGAGGGCTGGCTATCAGCTCGCTTTTTTATTTTAGGACAGATTTTTATGAAAAATAAACAGTATCGAAAACCCAGGTCGGGTGAAATTATCCGATTATCTAGATATTTTAAGGATATAAATAATGTTGCTAACTATCTAGGATTTATGTAGTACCTGCTTTATTTAGTGGAATTATTATTCTTTGTTAAGGTTTATTAATCCTAAAACATTTTTTGAAACTTGTTCGGCTTGTTTTTCATCCATTTCATTTAATGCTTGCCAAAGTTTCTTTTGATAAAATCCCATTTCAGCTTCATCAATTGAGCCATGAATAATATTACTTTTTAATATGGTCGCGGAAAACCAATATAACGGTATTTAATGGAACGGATTCAATCTAAAAATAAGTGAAAGTAATATTGTTCCCTACCAAAATCCCACTAAAAATTGTTAAGGATATTATGAAAAAGGTACTCCGTAAATTCAAACTACGCAGTACCTTTTTTGTAACTGATTTTAATCACATTAAGTGAAAAATCACTTGTTCTTTAATATTTTATTTACTTGGGATAACAATCACTTGTTGGAACCAATAATTCTTTGAGCTTAATTCATGTTGTGCTTGAGGATAACGAGCGAGAATCATTCGTAAATTCTTTAATCCTAGTCCATGAGCACTCTCTAAATTATTGTGGTTATTTGAAAGTTGCTGTAAATTAAGAGATTTAGTTTTTGTAGAGTTACCAACAATGATCCACTGATTATTATCTTTAGTGAATAAGGAAATACTTACTTGACGATCCTTAGATTGTTTAGCAGCTTTAATAGCATTGTCTAAGAGATTTGATAAAATTCGAATTAAATCAAGTGGTTCAATTACATTAGAAAACTTAATTGGTTCGTCAATTTCTATTGTGAGTTTAAGATTATCCTTTAAAGCGGTCATTGCTTTATTGTAAATTAAACTTTTAAGATCTAAGTTCTGGACGTTTTCTAGTTGGCTTAATACGCTAGTCTTTTGTGTAATGCTATCTTCTGATGGAATCAGAACACGATTTAAAATATTTCTCGCTTCTGTAACGTCATTATTTTCTAACGAGCCAGTCAGACTGTATAAAACATTTTTGTAGTCATGACGAAAACGACGTAGTTCGTCATACATTTCTTCAATGTGACTAGTGTAATATTGCAAGTTATCAACTTCAAATTTTAATGTAGTGGCAAGTGCTTTTTGTCGATAATAATTTGTAAATCCTTTAATGGCAATTAATGCGATAATACCATAAGAGAGGGTAACAGCAATTGTTATAGGAAGCTTATTAGGGTGTCCTCCTCCATTTACTCTAAATTCGTAAAGTAAGAATGTGAGCATTAATATACTAATAATCCAGGCTAAAACAGGATAAGGAATAACGACATTGTTAATGTAACTGTTGAATAGCTTCTTTGTCCATATTATTATGCCGTATGCAATGCAGAATGAGACAATAATTTTTAAATTTCCGAGTACATAATAGACAAAATTATAGTTTGGAACTTTAACTAGAAGATTATATAGAAAAGTAATAAGAGAACCGAAGCAGCCAAACGTTATCAAAAGAATAAAATTGGCATAGATAAACTGATTACCGATAATGTTAAGAGAAATTTGTCGATGGACAACAAAATAATATATGATTAATAGCATTATTAAGATAACTAAAATATTGCCGACTAAACTGATTGCAAAAGAATAAATAAAGCCAGCAATAATGAAATACCACCATTTAAAGTGAATGTTGCTTAAACGGCTAAAAAGTAATAAATAAGCACTACCATACAATAGATTCCAGATAAGTCCGCTTGAAAGCCAGTATAGTGGCGATGGGAAAAATTGTGGTAGTAATGCAGGAATGTTAAAAAATTGCATAAAAATCCTCCTATGAATAATGAAATACCTTTTTAGTGTAAACCATAAGGAGAGCAAAGAGTAATGAAAATATGTCCTAAATGTAATGGAATTAATGATAATAAAGCAGAATATTGCCATTTTTGTGGAAATAAACTCTACCAAAATTTAACTATTAAGTGTCCTAAATGCGGGCGTTTATGCTCTTTGGATAGGAAACATTGTCCTAATTGTGGAACAAAATTACCAATAACAAATAAAAAATTATCATTAACTTTTTATCCTAAAAGTTGGTTAGGAAACAAAAAGTTACTTATAAGACTCGGTATTATTTTAATAGCAATAATTAGTACTTTTTGTATTGTTGCTTCTTTAAAGTCTACTACTTACTTATATCACGCATCCGCCTCCAGAAAAGTTCAAATTAATTATCAAAATAGTGACCATGAAACAATTTTTAGTGAATATTACGATATCCGACCATTGAATCTGAATTATGCAAATTATTTTGGTGGAAAGGAAAGTTTGTGGCATAAAAACAGATCTTTTAGGGAGGAGGCTTATTATTATGGAAAGAATCAAAATGGTTATAATCGCTTGTGGAAAGAAAATAACGGTAAACCTTTAACAAGATATATAATGATCCAACGTATCAAGAAGAACGAAAATTTAATAGAAATAAAAAAGGAAAAACCAAAAGTCACGATTCAACTTATTTCATCTCAAAAAGATCCAGTAAAATTTATAGACCAATATAGAGATCAGGGTCAGTGTTATTTTCCCAATAATCCGCAAATTCGATATTATCAGCTTAATACTTTGTCCCAATACTAAAAACCACCCTTATTTTTTTCTGTAAGGGTGGTTTTTTAGTTACCAATTAATATTTTGTGAATCAAGAATGCTAATAAGTTTATGAAGTTTTAGCCGCGAAATCGGGACAATCAGTTGGCTATTAAGAAAATGAATTTCTTTTTTCTTAATGTCAACATCTTGAATATTGTTAAGATTTATCAAATAACTTCTTTGTGGACGAAATAGTTTTGGAAAAGTTTCTTCGAGTTCTTTTAGAGAGGAATTAACATTTATTTGACGATTATCGATCGTATACATTAAGGACTGGCGTGTACTAGTGGGACTACTTTGAAAAAATAATATCTTTCTAGTGGGAATCCTTGTATAAAGATTATTGCTTTTAATAGTAATTATTTCATCACGATTAGTGGCTTGTTTACTTAAAATCTTACGGAAATCTCTAGTTAAATCCTCTTCAATTGTATGATAATTTTTGTTAATGAAATCAAGGGCCTCAACTTGATACTTATAAGTAGTATATAGAAGATCTTCATGAACAGTAAGAAAAATGATGGAGGCTAAATCATCATTTTCTCTAATCAATTTGCTAACTTTAAGGCCGGCTTTTAAATCTCCGTTTATCTCAAGATCTAAAATATAGATATTATCAGGAGATGGAAATAGAAGATTCCGATTAAGGTCTCTTAAATTATTAAATGTTTGAATGTTGATATTACGAATATGTAATTTATTTTGAATATTATGGATAACATTGGTTAATAACTTTTGCTCTTCAAGATGATCTTCTAAAGTAATTATATTTAGCATATTGTCACCTCTCGATAGTCAATATTACTAAAAAAGATAAGTAATATTGATAAGTATGTGAAAATATTTTCATTTAATACAATATATTGACGCTCAATGTAATGAATTTTGATTAAATTTTATAGTCAGTAAAAATAAATATATATTATTTCGTTCACTCCTAAATATCGACGTTCAATGCACCGTAAAAAAATGAAAAATTATAAAATAACAAAGTAATTAGCATTCGATAGTTAATTGCTATTTTTGTTTACTATTGGGCTATAAAAACTAAAGGTCTCTTTCCTTAATGGAGAGAAGCCTTTTTATTTGGAAAGGGGCGTCATACAAATGAAGCAGGTCAAATGGATCTTATTAACTATTGTAGTTCTATGTTTATTTATTTGTTCATATTTTGCGGGGAAAGTATTCAAGCAGTCATCAATACAAACTGAACAAGTTAGTTCGAAAAAGATAGCCAAAAATAAAGACAGAGTTTCTGAATCTTCTAGTCAGACAAAGTCAGTTGTTTCTTCGTCTAGTACGAGTGAAGGAAAACTGGATTACGAGACTATTACTCCGATGCAAACAGCGGCAGCTATTGCCTATTATGGACAACATAAAGTTGGAAAAACAATTTGGAAAGATATTTTTGATGGTGCAGATGATTTAGATATTTATCAAAATGATAATGCTGATGGACTAAATGTTAAGGGCCGAGGGAATTCATGGATGCTTCATCCAAGTCAAGAAGGTGGAAGTCACATGGCTACTTATACAGTAGGAGCTGATGGAGAAGTTGCCTTTTATGATATTTCTGCAGTAAATAAAGATGACGATAAAGATCCATATGCTACTGTAAATCTACGTGACATTATTAACTATGTAAATGATCAGGGGGCAGTAGACCAGATAAAAGATAAGGCTCAACATATTCACTTACAACAATAATGGGAGAGAAAAATGAAAGAACCTGAGAACCAACATGTTAATGAAAATAAAGAATTAGAACAAGAAATTGAAAAGTTAGAAAATAGGCTTCAAAGTGAAGAAAAAAACAAAGATACCAATATCATTCATCATTTGGCCTTTAATGAGGATCACCTTGCACAAGTATTTCGATTTTTAACACATAATTTAATAACAACCGTAGTTCTAATACTAATTGCTATTATTTTTTCAGCTATTCGGTGGTACGTAATTGTTTTAATTGTCTTAGTTACATATGCTTATCCGTTATTATCTAATCATAGTTATTACCCATGGGAAAAATATTTGCGAAGAAACCATCATTCTTACAAAACAAAAGAAAAGTTAAAGAATAAGCAAGAAACAGAGCGTTCAAAAAAGCCAAGTCCAAATAAGGATAAAATCATTGTTTCAGCATTAATCATAGTGATTATAATTCTTATTTCTTTGATTATCTTTTTTATTGTCTTAACAAAATCAACTAACTCAGCTCATTCTCATGCTCAGTCAACTACTGTCCAGAGAAGTTCTAGTGAAAAGAAAATTAGTTCAAGCAATAAAAAGCCTGTATCTACTACGCAACACACACAACAACTTTCGCCAGCAAATATGGATGATAAGCTGAAAGCAGCGGCTGCTTATTACTATGCCTCTGAACATCATCAAAAAATGTTTGAGTTTAAAATGGCAGTTCAACAAAATGGTTTAGCAATTGGAAAAGAAACTGGTGCAGATTATCAAGAAGGAACTGATCCGGTAAGTTTAATGCCTCTCCATACTGGTTCAGGGGCAGTACCTTTCTATACTACAGACAACGATAATGTTTATTTCTATGTTCCAAATGCAATGCCATCAGAGACGATTGGAGAAGGAAACGATGATTCAGATCAGCCAGTATTAACGACAACTTGGCAAGAAATATGTGATTTAGTTAATCAGAATGGTGCATATGAGCAAGTTAAGAAAGTTGCAGAGAATTCAGAAGCAATGGGAGATTAGAAATGCAAGATTTATTTGATATGAAACGGGAAGAGTTAAATGACTTTCTCAAACACCTAGTTAGTAACATTAACGATAAAAATAAATTAGAACAAATCTTAGATAATAATATTTATATTAATGAAGCTCAAGAAGAATTAAATCAGCGCTTTTGTGATAAATACGATGAATCAATGATTACTTTTCAGGGAATGTTAAATGGAGATAAAGATAGTTTTTTTAATAGTCATTTCGCAACTACTTTTAAGCAATCTCCTACTTCTACGACATATAGATTGTTGCTTAAAAAGTTTAATCTTTTAGATCAATTAGAGAATAACTATATTCAAAAACAAGCTGATTTTAGCTTTGGTTCAAGATATGAGAACTTTGGATCAATTATTCTGCTAATTTTGAGTACAGCTTTTTTAATTATGTCGTTTCTATATAACTGGATTCCCCTTTTAAAGATTTTAATGATGCTCTTCTTTATCAGTTCTATATATTTGCTTTATTGTACTTATAAGTTCAAAAAATATGAGACAAAAATTGAAGAGGTTATGAATGAAAAAGATACCGTTGCTGCTGAAATGAAGAAGATAAGTTTACCATATTTGCAAAAGATGTTTGAGGAAGCCTTAGATGAGTGGGAAAATGATCCAAATAATATTGAGGTAATGAAAGAAGCAAAAGAAAATACCGAAAAAATTCGTGAACAATTGGTGTCAATTGATTTAGATGGTTTGAAACTTATTCCAGTTAAATTTAGAAGTCTAGAGTTTTTACAATTATTTGAAACATTTTTACAAGATGGACGTGCAGATTCTTGGAAAGAATGTGTGAATTTATATCATCAAGATGTTCAATTTGACGAAAATATTCGGCATCATCGTGAGCAAGAAGAGCATAATCGTCAACAGAGTAAACTTCAACAACAAGAACTATGGGAACAACGTCATCAATCAGATCTTCAACGGCAACAGCTTAACGAAAGTGTTAGACAGTCAGATCTTCAACGGCAACAACTTAACGAGAGTATTAGACAGTCTACTATTCAACAAGAACAGCTTAACGAAAATATTAAGCAGTCTATTCTTCAGCACCAGCAACTTAATGAAATGGCTAATCAATCTAAAATGCAGAGAGAGCAATTACAAGAAGCTCATAAACAAACTGCTAACCAAGGGAAACAACTTGATGAACTGCGGAAACATACACGGATTGGTAAGATCATTGGCGCTTCATCCATTCTTCAAAATGTTCAACTTAATGATATTCATAAAGAACAGAAAGATCATGATCGTTGGGTTGAAAAGGGATTTAGAACTAAAGAAGAGGAAGAACAATATCGTCGTACGCATCCAAAATGGAGTAGAAATCATCCTCGGCAAGGGTATTATCGGTAATGAGGGATTACTATGAGAAAACACAATAAAATTGTTTGGAGTTTATCTGGAATAATTGTTGTTTTAATTGCAACTTTATTTTTCATACTAGGTAGCAGTACACAACAAAAGACTATTAAAAGTAATAAAAATATAAGAGAAACTAAGACGACACAAGTATCACAAAAAGTAGCTTCATCCAAAAAAGAAAGCAGTGAGTCAGTTATTAGTAGCTCATCATCTCAGTCTAAAAAAGAAAAATTAAGCTATCAACAATTAGCGGTAGCCGCATATATCAATACTTTGCGAGGAGATAGTATTGAGGAGAGGATGAATACCTTTAATGAATGTGTGAATGGGGAAAGCTCTAATCCAGCTACTGAACAACCAACATCTTTTGACCAACATAATGATCCTACCTTTCAAATAAATGAAGGTGACATGGGATTTGCTTGGTATGTTATTAGCTTTAATGAAGATTCAATTGATGTTGAGCATTTTACACATGGAGAGCAAGATTCAAGTAAGTCATTTAATAAATCAGATATCGAAGAAAAATATAATAGTTACAAGAGTCAATTGGATGAAGCAATTCAAAAAATTAATCAAAACCAACAAAATGTCTCAAACTCTCAAGATGACGAAAGTGATGAAGAATAGATAATAAAAGAAGTGCTACAAACCTGGTTTAGTTGCAGTACTTCTTTTTATTTAGAGGTTTTATTAATTTATATATATGATCAATTTCTCCTCGTTCTAACCGTGATACATAGTTTGTAGAGATATCAGCTAGCTTAGAAAGTTCTTCTTGTGTCATATTCAGCCTCTTACGTCTTTGACTGATGTTAACTCCTATTTTGCTCATCTGTAAAGTTCTCATTTCAATTTCTTTGATTCTTTTTATTTCAGAATATTGAGACGAATCCCTAATGATAAGTCATAATAAGGATATTAATTCCATCTCGATTAGTTTAGACTTATAAAAACTGATAAATTCTAAAAAGTTACGCTTAGCACGTTATATTAACGTTCAATACAACGTGATTTTTATCAAAATTGTAGAATTGTTCACGTAATGTAGTTATTTGAACTAAGAAACTTTCGAAATGAAAGTAAATTCGGGAGGAGTATTGAAATAATGAAGAATTATAATAATTTCGATGCGATTGCTAAGGAACACAAGAAGCTTTACAAGTCAGGTAAGACATGGATGGCTGCCACATTAATGACAGTAGGACTTGCTGGTGGAGCAATGTTAGCAGGAACAACTACTGCTAACGCTGATGAAGTAACACCAGTTCAAAGTGCAGGTACTATTAATCAACAAGCAACTGATCCAGAACTTGCTAATGTTCAATCAGATGCCCAAAAACAACAATCAACTATTGATAGTGCCAATGCTCAATTAAAGGATCAACAAAACCAATTGAGTGAAGCACAAGGTCAACAAAGTTCTGCTCAACAAGAACTTGACCAAGCAAAGCAAGCACAACAAGCTGCTATTCAAAACGATCCAGCAGTTAAGCAGGCACAAGCAGATGTAAACCAAGCACAGCAACAAGTTAATAACCAACAACAAGTAGTTAATGATGCACAAACTGCAGTAAACAACGATAGCCAAAACATCCAAAGTGCTACCAGTGCTGTAAGTCAAGCTAGTCAAGCAGTTGATCAAGCACGCCAAACTGCTACAGATGCAATTAACCAAGCTGCAGCTCAACAAGCTAATGAAGCCCAAAATAAAATTGACCAACTTGAAAACCAAGGTAAGGCTCAAGCTAGTCAAAACTTAGATAATCAGATTAATAATGTTAGTGGTCAAGTAACAGACGCACAAAATGATGTAAATAATACTAATTCAGAGATTAGTAATTTACAAGGTCAAGTAAAGGATTTGCAAGACCAAGAAAAGCATGCCCAAACTGATCCTAACATTGTATCAATTAACGGTAAAATTGTTGATTTGTCTAAAAGCTTATTAGAAAATGCGGTTAGAAATAATTTGTGGGATCCTAATGACGAAAATAATATCTTTTCTGATGACATCTATGTAATGCCAGATAGTGACTTAGATAAGCCGTATGATTTTCATCCATTAACGGATGAAGAACTTAAAGAACAAGAAAAGGAAGAACAAGAAAACAAGAAGCTATTACTGAAGAACTGGAAAACAGTAAATGCTCTTTACTATCAAGAGGATATTGTAAATCCACGGACTGGTATGACTGATGCACAGAAGCAGGAATTAGCAATTATGCTGATGACTCAAATAAATAATATCCGTATTCAACGTGGCTTAAAGCCATTCACTATGACTGAGCAGAAATATCAACAAGCTCAGGTTCGTGCTAGTCAGCGTAGTGCTAATGGACTTGATCATAATGATGATGATATCCTTTTTGCATTTGGTCGAGATCAGTACGAGAATTTAGGATATATCAGTAATGACAATGCCAATCTTTCTTGGACTGTCGATGGTCAAGATATTGAAAATGGTGATTTAGACTATAATGGCCCCGCACCAACCAGTTGTGGTGGAATTGCCAGTGATACTAATGCTCCGGTAACAATGCTTGACCTTTTGAATAATGCAGATAGAACGTTATCACAAATGTTTAATGCAGATGCAAATTCGGATTGGGGGCATCGAGAAAATTTCCTTGAAGATACTGGTGATCTAAATTATGATGCAGCCTTTGGTTTCCATTATTCGTATGATACAAATACCAATAGTTATTTGTATATTTTAACTTTTGACTATGATGGTCCAGCACGTAATAATACCCCAAACATGATGGATAGAGTTGCACAATATCAAGCAATGGGACCAACTACTGGTAATGACCATATTGTTGATAATAGTTCCAAGATTAATGATCTAAATAACCAAATTAGTAATCTTCAGAATACTTTATCTAGTCAAACTTCTAAGCTCCAAAGTTTGCAAAGTCAACTTCAAAACTTACAAGCACAAAAGTCTAATGTTCAATTTGACCTGAGCCTATTGAATTCAGACCAACAAACTGAATACAACAACGCTAAAGAAACGCTAGCTGCTGTAAATAATTGGAAACAAGCCCAATTATCTAATCTTGATAGTAACAACAATGTTCAAGACGCTTTGAATAAGTTAAGCTCAGCTAAGAGTAACCTTGAAAGTGCTAAGCAAATTCAAAGTGAAGATGAAGCTAAATTACAACAAGTCAAAGATGGTTTAACTGGCTTGAACCAAGTATTAGTTACCAAGCAATCTGCTCTTGATACTGCAGAACAAAAGGCTAATGCAAGTACTAACCAAGCAGTAAAGGATGTACAAGCTAAGTTAGACACTATTAATGGCAAGATTGCTGATCTGCAAAATGCTATTGCAACTACTAAGGCAACCATCAGTAATGCTCAAGCTCAACTTGATAAGGATAATCAAAAGATTGCTGACATTAAAAATAATCAAAAGCCTGCTAAGCCAGACACTGGTAAAGATGAAGGTAACAAAGGTACCACTACGCCTTCTGAACCATCAAAGGGTGACGATCAAAAGGATCATCAAACTACTCCAATTAAACCATCTAAGCCAAGCGATGGCAACAAGGACAATGTAACTCCAACAGATCCAAGTAAGGATGACAGTAAGGGTAGTGAAACTACAAATCCTACTATCCCAATTCAACCAACAACACCTGCACAACCAGATACTGGTAACGCAAGTATTAGTAGTCAAGCTGGTCACAAACCTGCTACATCAGATAATGGTAGTGAAGTATCTGATAACAACACTACTAAGCCAACAATTGTATTACCAACTACTGATAAAGAAAATGGTTCAGCAGTCTCTGGTGCACAAGGACAGAATACAACTATGACTCGTGAACAATACAAAGCGCAACAAGCTAAATTGCCACAAACAGGTAATAATGACAGTAAAGCAGTAATTGCCTTAGGAGTATTAGCTGGTATGTTTGGCTTTGGATTAGTTACTAAAGGCAAAAAGGAATTTTAATATAGAATAAGTAGTACGTATTAGTTTGATACAATATATCCTTCCAAAAAACAATGGAGAGCTGATTTTGTGTTCTTTCACAGCTCCCCATTGTTTTTATAAATAATATAAGTATTTTTTAATTCTTACGCATTTTTTTCTTGTAATTCATAATAACGCATGAATCGACGGTAATCTTCATACTCACTAGCACTCAGGTGTTTAGCTTGATATTCTGCCAGATGCCTCATATATTCTCGAACCGTTTTGTGTCCCGTTACTAGTGCAAGTGCTTTTAATGCATTCTTTACGTTGCTATCTACGCCGATGTTACTGTTTTTATTATTCATTATAATAACCTCTCTTTTTTTACTTGTTTAAAATTATCTTTGATTTTTATAGCTCCCAAAATGTCAATTTAAGTTAGAAAGAAAATAGTTGCTCATCAGTGACGTAAGACATGAATACTTCATATGGAGTTCGATAGCCTAGTGATTTACGGGGCAGGTTATTTCGCTTACTCATCAGTTGGGTT
>SKER01002574.1_pt1 | contig 11647 bp, 9 predicted proteins | sample 4826961 | NCBI WGS metagenome assembly SKER01 (sample SAMN11008804, study PRJNA524170) | human gut metagenome | biome: Human fecal sample; material: Feces; isolation source: fecal sample from pouch patient p47 | host: Homo sapiens | place: Israel: Tel-Aviv | collected 2016-11-16
TATTTAGTCAGTGATTTATCTGAATTAACCAATAATTTTTCTTCCACCAACTGGTTTAGCTCCGTACTTTTACAACCGCATGTCCGCGAAGAAGATAAATTAGTGGATATCGAACTTTTACTTTATCCACGTAAGAAAAACGCAATGGAGCTCGGGGTAGGTTTTGCAACTGATACGGGCCCTCATGTCCAAATTGGTTGGACAAAACCTTGGATCAATAGCCGAGGCCATAGTTTCCGTACAAATCTTTACGTCTCTGCGCCAAAGCAAAACTTTGAAGCCACCTATAAAATGCCATTATTGAAAAATCCATTAAATTATTATTATGAGTTTTCAACCGGTTATGAAAAAGAAAATAAAAACGATACGGATACCAAAGCCCTCACTTTCGCTGCATTACGCTATTGGAATAATAGCGAGGGTTGGCAATATTTTGCGGGTCTTCGTGTCCGTTATGACAGCTACACACAAGCTGATTTCACCGATAAAACTTTCCTAGTTTATCCAACTGGAGGCTTTAGCCGTACCCGTTTAAGAGGTGGTCAATTCCCAACATGGGGAGATACCCAAAAAATCACGGTTGATTTAGGGAATAAGCTTTGGATGTCCGATGCTAATTTCTTTAAAGTTCAAGCCTCTACCGCCTGGATTCGTACGTACGCAGAAAATCACCGTTTTATTACCCGTGCAGAAATTGGTTATTTAAATACGCCCGATATTCGAAAAATTCCACCGGCATTACGTTTCTTTGCAGGGGGCGATCGCAGCGTGCGAGGTTATGGCTATAAGAAAATTTCACCAAAAAATAAAGATGGAAAACTCGTGGGTGGATCTCGCTTATTGACGGGTAGCCTAGAATATCAATATCAAGTTTACTCTAATTGGTGGGGAGCAGTATTTGCGGATACAGGCTTAGCCGCAGATGCTTACAAAGCAAATGAGTTACGCTACGGCGCAGGTTTCGGTGTACGTTGGGCATCGCCAGTTGGCGCCATCAAATTTGATATTGCAACGCCAATTCGAGATAAAGATAACAGCAAAAACATTCAATTTTACATTGGCTTAGGGGCTGAAATTTAGGGTATGACTATGTCTGAACAAGAAAAACAACCAGATAACCAAACCACACAACCCGTTAAAAAGAAAAAGACCTGCCGTAAAATTTTATGTGTCGGAAGTGCGGTCATTTTTATTCCTGTTTTAGGCGTAGTCACAGCACTTTCTTTTGATAGTGGACAACGTGCACTTATTCAACTTGCGGATAAAATGCTCGATAGCTTATCTATTGAACAAGTCAGCGGTGGCTTACAAGATGGTTTAGTCTTAGAAAATTTACGTTTTCAAACCACCGGTGTCGATGTAGCCCTTCCTAAAACGCGCTTACAGCTGAATTTAGCGCGTTTACTTTCGGGTGATATTATTGTTGATGATCTCAGCTTAACGCAGCCGAAAATTGCCATTGATACCAGTGTCATGCCACCTTCTGAAGAGAAACAAACGGAAAGTGGTCCAATGGAAAAAATCCATTTACCGGTTTCTGTGCAAGTGAAAAATGTGGCGATTACTGACTTTGATATGAAACTCGATCAAAGCAATATTACGTTTTCGTCTTTTCAAAGTGCGATCAGTTTAAACAATGAATCTGGCCTTACCCTTGAGCCCACCACGCTTTCAGACGTACTTTTCTCAACGGTCTCCCAAACTCAACCGAATCCCCCTCAGCCTGAGAAAAAAGAACCTGCTAAACCCGTTGATTGGGCGCAAATTGAGCAAACACTCACACCGGCTTTTTTAGGTAATTTAAATGCGGTGAACTTGCCTTTTGATATGCACATTCCAAGTGTTTCGGGTACAAACTGGCAATATCAATCGCTCAATGAAAAAGGCGAAGAAACCCAAAAAATCTCTGTGCCTAAAGTGGAATTGCAAGCGGATGCCACCGATCATTTAGTGAAATTACAAAAACTCGACATTGACAGCTCTCTTGGCACACTTTCGAGCCAAGGACAACTTCAACTCAATGACGATTTCCCGGTTGATCTCACATTAAAATCGGATCTCCAAGCCTTTAAATCAAAAGATAAAACCATTCTGCCTGCTAGCAAAGTTGATCTCAATTTATCGGGTTCATTGAAAAAAACGACCGCACTTTCGTTAACCACACAGGGTGTGCTTGATGCCACCTTAACAGGTGATGTGAAACTGGCTGAAGATAAAATGCCATTAAATCTGCAATTAAAAGCGAAAAAAGGTCAATATGCTTTTACAGACAGCCTAGCGCCGCTCAAAATTAACGATGTCGATATCAAACTCACGGGCGATTTATTGAATTATCACGCAGAAGTTGTTGGTGGCGTTGAGGGTATGGATCATATCCCTCATACTCACGTTGATTTAAATGCAGACGGTAAACTCTACGAAGTCACCCTCAACGAATTAAAACTTGCTGCCCTAGATGGTACGGCACGTTTAACGGGTTCATCAAACTGGAAAGATGGCGCGCAATGGGATGTGACCGCTGATTTAAACAAAATGAACATTCGCCCTTATGTGCCAGCCATGCCAGCCGTATTATCAGGCAAAGTGAGCTCAAAAGGTTCCGCTGATTCCAATCATTGGAAAGTGGATGTGCCTACCGTGGATTTAACCGGTAGTCTTTCCTCTCGCCCATTAAGCTTGAAAGGAAGTGTCTTTTTAAGTAATGAAACCTTATTAAACATTCCTGATTTATTGCTGAACTATGGCGATAACCGCATTGCGGCAAAAGGTACATTAGGTGATAAATCAAACTTAGATTTAGATATCAACGCACCAAGCTTACGTGGCCTGTGGCAAGATTTAGCGGGTTCCGTAGTCGGCAAAGCACAGATTTTAGGGAAACTTACTGCGCCAACCATTAATACTGATTTAACGGCACAAGGTTTGCACTTCCAAGGGTTAGACTTATCCAAAGCCTTAATTAAAGGTAATGTTGTGAGTGAACCTCAAGTAAAAGGTGAACTTACCATCAAAGCGGAAAACTTCCGTTATGGTGACAGCATCAAATTACATAATATTGATTTGAATGCATCAGGTGATGAAAAACATCATACGCTTACCTTAAAATCCAAAGGTGAACCTGTTGCAGCTGATTTACAAATCGCAGGGAATTTTGACCGCACTTCTCAGCAATGGAAAGGCAATTTAAGCCAAGTGAGCCTAAACTCACCTATTGGTGATTTTAAAGTGAATCAAACCATTCCGGTGACTTATGACAATAAAAAAATCCAAGCCACCATTGGTTCACACTGCTGGATTAACCAAGACTTAGATCTGTGTTTCCCTCAACAATTTACGGCAGGGAAAAACGGCGAAGTCCCTTTTGAGCTTAAACGTATTAATTTAGATTTAGTGAATAAATTGATGGGACAAGACACGCTCAAAGGCCAGTTACAAAGCCGAGGTAAAGTGGCATGGTTCACGGATAAACCATTACAACTAAATGTGGCAGTGGAAGGAAATAACATTGGTGTGGCACAAAAATTAGACTACCGCACCTTTAAGCTGGATATTCCTAAATTAAGTGTGAATGCCGATATTCAAAATAACAATTTAACCTTGAAATCTGACATTAACGTTCAAAATCAAGGTCGAATCGGCACAGACTTAAAAATTCATGATTTAAGTAAAGGTCGTCAATTAGGCGGTACCTTTACCATTGAAGGTTTACGCTTATCCTTAGCCAATCAACTTTTCTCTAGCGGTGAAAGCCTAGATGGTGAAGTGGTCTCACGCTTAAGTTTCGGTGGTAATTTAGAAAAACCATTATTAAACGGTAATTTTGATATCCGCAATGTGAAAACAAAACTGAAAAGCCTGCCTTTTGATGTAACTGATGGTCAAGTGGCAATCCGCTTTAATGGCACCTCTTCAACCTTAAATGGCCATGTTCAAACACCAGATAGCAAACTCAATATCAACGGACAAGCTAACTGGGCGCACATGAATAACTGGACGGCAGAAGTTAGAGCGCAAGCGGATAATTTCAAAGTTGATATTCCATCCATGGCGAAGTTAAAAGTCAGCCCGAATGTGGTTGTCAAAGCCTCGCCAAAACTCTTAGATTTGAGTGGCAATGTGGATATCCCTTGGGCAAGAATTGCTATTGAAAGCTTACCGGACAATGCTGAACCAGTGAGTGAAGATGAAGTGATTTTAAATGGCCCAAGAAAAAGTAAAGAAGAGCTCATCAATCGCCAATTTGCTTCAGAAACCAAATCAGGCATTCAAATTCAATCTGATTTAAAAATTAAAATCGGCGACGATGTGCATTTAGATGCCTATGGTTTAAAAACCAATTTGAACGGCTTACTTTCTGTAAAACAGGATAAAGGCAAATTAGGTTTATTTGGTCAAATTAACCTAAAAAATGGTCGTTATGCTTCTTTTGGACAGGATTTATTAATTCGTAAAGGACAAATCAGTTTCTCCGGTTTACCTTCACAACCGATGTTAAATATTGAAGCGATTCGTAACCCAGAAGCCATGGAAGACAATAAGGTCACTGCTGGGGTAAAAGTGATTGGTATGGCATCTAGCCCACAAGTCACGATTTTCTCTGATCCAGCGAAATCTCAAGACCAAGCACTTTCTTATTTATTAACCGGTCGCTCATTAGAAAACAGTGGTGAAGCAGGCTCTAGTGGTTCTGTGGGTGCGGCATTACTTGGCTTAGGTTTAGCGAAAAGTGGTAAAGTGGTCGGCGGTATTGGTGAAGCCTTTGGTATTCAAGACTTAAACTTAGGCACTGCCGGTGTTGGGGATAGCTCCAAAGTACAAGTTAGTGGTAATATTGGTAAACGCTTACAAGTTAAATACGGTGTAGGATTGTTTGATGGCTTAGCCGAAGTGACCTTGCGTTACCGCTTAATGCCACAACTTTATTTCCAATCGGTTTCCAGCACAAACCAAGTTTTTGATTTATTGTATCAATTTGAATTTTAGGAAAGGACATGCATAACGACAAGCAACTGGCTCAACTCGTAGAACCTCATCACCGAGGTGAGGCCCGGGAGATTGCCGCCATTGATTTAGGCTCAAACAGCTTCCACATGATTGTGGCACGGATTATCAATGGCTCGATTCAGGTGCTTTCTCGTTTAAAACAAAAAGTGAGACTTGCCGATGGCTTAGACGAGCACAATGTATTAAGCCAAGAAGCCATTGAGCGCGGTGTAAATTGCCTTGCACTTTTTGCTGAACGCTTACAAGGCTTTGCGCCAGAAGATGTGAATGTCGTAGGCACTTATACCTTACGAAGAGCGGTCAATAATGACGAATTTTTACGCCAAGCTGCCACTGTCTTTCCCTATCCTATTAATATCATTAGTGGTCAAACTGAAGCCAAAACTATTTATGCGGGTGTTTGCCACACTCAACCCGAAAGCGGACGTAAACTGGTCGTTGATATTGGTGGTGGCTCGACAGAAATGATCATCGGTGATGATTTCACCCCCTTAGTGGCAGAAAGTCGTCACATGGGCTGCGTGAGCTTTGCCAAAAAATTCTTCCCGAATGGACAAATTTCAAAAGAAAACTTCGAGCAAGCTCGCCAAAGTGCGGTCAATAAAATTGAAGATTTAAGCTGGGAATATCGCAAACTCGGCTGGCAATCAGTGTTAGGTTCATCAGGCACCATTAAAACCGTCTATCAAGTGATTACTGCAACTCTTGACCCGAACGGCATCATCACGGCTGAACGCTTACAAAATTTAATTGACCGAACCTTACAAGCTTCCCATTTTGAAGAACTCAATATCGCGGGATTAAATCCTGATCGCGTGGATGTCTTCGTGCCAGGCTTAGCCATTTTAAGTGCCGTTTTTGACGTTTTTGGCTTAGAAAATATGCGCTATTCTGACGGCGCTTTGCGTGAAGGGGTGATTTACAGCTTAGAAAAAAACTTCCAAGTTTCAGACATCCGTACTCGTACCGCGCTAGGACTTGCCGAACAATTTAACTTAGATTTGGCGCAAGCCGATCGCGTAGCCAATAGTGCGAAAACCTTAATTGACCAATACACCCATTGGCAAAAACCGCATCTTGCTGATGAAATGAAAAACCTGCTGATTTGGGCAGCGCGTTTATTGGAAGTTGGCATTGTCATAAATCATCGCAATGTGCAAAAACATTCCGCTTATATTCTGCAAAATATGGAATTACCGGGCTTTGATCGCGAGCAACAACGCTTATTGGTGAATTTAGTTCGTTATCATACGGGCGCATTTAAAAAGAATGATTTACCGATTTTTGCTCGTTATGCGGATGAAGATGTCCTTGTTTTACTGCTTCTTTTACGCATTTCGGTAATTTTAAATAAATCTCGCCAAGCAACAGATAGCACGGATAAAATTAATCTCAGAATTGACCGCTCTTTACAGACTTGGGAACTGACCTTTGAGAAACATTATTTGGATAATAATCCATTAGTGTGGAATGAATTGCGCTTAGAAAGCAATTTACTCAAAGATTTAGAACTCAGTTTGATTTTTAACTGATAGAATAAGGGCTTTCATGCCCTTATTTTTTATCTTGCTCCAGCAGCAAGCTATAAATATTGGCTAAATAATAGCTCTGCTCGGCTTCGGGAATTTCTTGCGGAATAAAAGAAAGCAAATCGTGGTGAATTTCCAAAACATCAGGGAAAATAACCGCACTTTGCATTTCATCATAAAAGGATTGATGAAGCGGGGAAACGCAACCGCCTCGTTTTAAGCGGGCAAGGCTGTTGGCAATATGCAATAAGAGTGTGATGACGGTCGGAATCGACACATCAATGCGCCAATGATGCTCTAGGCGACTTTGTAAAGTCAGAATAATATCAATAACGTCCTGATCAATCTGACCGCGAATTTTCCAACGGGTTAATTGTTTGAGTAACGACATAACATTCCTTTTTAAGATAGGATAACTTTACCGCTATTTCATAAAATTACCAGTGCACAGATCACAAAATTGAAATAAAGTAAAAAAATTTACTAACTAGGAAAGCAATAAATGATAGATAACAGACTTTTTGAAAAATATGATGGCCTTATTTTTGATATGGATGGCACCTTAATCGACACCATGCCAGTGCACGCCCGCGCGTGGAGTATGGTAGGGGAACAATTTGGTTATCGTTTTAACAGCCAAATTATGTATGATTTAGGTGGCGCAACTGTGAGCACTATCGCCTCCGCCATTATGCAAGATGCCGGTATGCCACAAGAACGCTTAAATGAAGTCATACAAGCGAAACGCAAACTTTCCTATGAATTGATTCCAACAGAATCAAAATTACTCCCAACCTTTGACGTGGTGCGTCATTACTATCAACAAAAGCCAATTGCGCTCGGTTCAGGCTCGAACCGCCAAATGATTGATATGTTGATGCAAAAATTAGATATCAAACATTACTTTAACGCCATTGTCAGCGCAGATGATGTGAAAGAACATAAACCGCATCCAGAAACCTTTTTACGCTGCGCAGAACTGGCAAAAGCTGAACCATCACGTTGTATCGTCTTTGAAGATGCCGATCTTGGTGTAAAAGCAGGATTAAATGCAGGAATGGATGTGTTTGATGTCAGAACGCGCGAGATTATTAGAGCCTAATGTGGGACATTTTCTCTTTCAGCTTTTGGGCTGATTTTTGGCAAACCCATGGCTTGTGGCTGATGTTTCTCAGCGCTTTCTTAAGTGCCACCATCTTGCCGGGTAATTCAGAAATTGTGTTTGTCTCCCTGGCTGCGCCAAAAGTATTGGTCGGGTCATTATTAAGTGCGGATATTTTCTGGCTTGTTTTTCTGGCAACTGCAGGAAACACACTAGGCAGCCTCACCACTTATTGGATTGGACGATGGTTTCCGAAAATTGACAGCAAAAATGACCGCACTTTATGGGCGATAAACAAAATACAACGCTATGGCGCCATCACTTTATTATTAAGCTGGTTGCCTATTATCGGGGATGTATTTTGTGCGGTAGCCGGTTGGCTTCGTTTGAACTGGATTAGTTGTTTGATTTTTATGGCGATTGGAAAAGGACTGCGTTATATTGCCTTGCTCTTTTTCAGTTTACCTTTCGTGTCATAGTCGAGAATAGCCTTTGTGCATAACCTGGTTGTGGGCTAGAATAAAGACGAATTAATATTCAACAGATAAAAAAACGCCCCTTATCGAGTAAGGGGCAAATAACCTAAGGAACCAATTTTATTAAAACAACTGCAAGTTGCTTGTTCTATAAGACCGACGCTAAAAAGAAAAGTTCAAAGAAATTGTAAAAAAATGTAAAAAAATTTACAAAAACTTGCAATTAATTTACAAATCACTGATTTTCAAGGAAATAAATATGCCATTACTCGACAGTTTTAAAGTAGATCACACCCGTATGAACGCACCTGCCGTGCGTGTTGCCAAAACGATGCGTACCCCAAAGGGCGATAACATCACCGTTTTTGATCTCCGTTTTTGCATTCCAAACAAAGAAATTCTCCCACCAAAAGGGATTCACACCCTTGAGCATTTATTTGCGGGCTTCATGCGTGACCATTTAAACAATGACAGCGTAGAAATCATCGATATTTCCCCAATGGGCTGTCGCACAGGTTTTTACATGTCATTAATTGGCACACCAAACGAGCAACAAGTGGCTGATGCATGGTTAGCTTCCATGAAAGATATTTTAACCGTGCAAGATCAAAACCAAATTCCTGAATTGAACGAATACCAATGTGGGACTTACACCGAGCATTCTTTAGAAGAAGCACATGATATTGCTAAAAATGTGATTGCTCGCGGTGTGGGGATTAATAAAAATGACGATTTAGCGCTTGATGAATCTTTCTTAAAATAAGGACACAACATGACAACCCTAGGTACAGCATTAACCCCGAACGCCATCAAAGTGATGATGCTTGGTTCTGGTGAACTGGGCAAAGAGGTGGTGATTGAATTACAACGTTTAGGCGTGGAAGTAATTGCCGTTGATCGTTATGAAAACGCCCCAGCACAACAAGTGGCACATCGTGCTTATACGATTTCCATGCTAGATGGTGCCGCACTCAAAGCCTTAGTGGAAAAAGAGCGCCCAGATTACATCGTGCCGGAAGTGGAAGCCATCGCGACTGATACGCTGATTGAATTAGAACAAGCGGGTTTTAATGTTGTGCCTACCGCCAAAGCCACCAAGCTCACGATGAATCGTGAAGGCATTCGCCGTTTAGCTGCCGAAGAGCTTGGCCTACCAACTTCACCTTATCAATTTGTCGATAACTTTGCTGGCTTCCAAAGTGCGGTTGAAAAAATCGGTATTCCTTGCGTGGTGAAACCGATTATGTCCTCTTCTGGCCACGGTCAAAGTATTTTAAAATCCAAAGACGACTTACAAAAAGCCTGGGATTACGCGCAACAAGGTGGTCGCGCAGGTGCGGGACGCGTGATAGTGGAAGGGTTTGTTAAATTCGATTATGAAATTACCTTGCTCACCGTTCGCCACATTAATGGCACCAGCTTCTTAGCGCCAATTGGCCATCGACAAGAAGATGGCGACTATCGCGAATCTTGGCAGCCACAAGCCATGTCTGATGCAGCCTTGAAAAAAGCACAAGACGTGGCAGAGAAAATCACTACCGCATTAGGTGGTCGCGGTATTTTTGGTGTGGAAATGTTTGTGTGTGGTGATGAGGTTATCTTCAATGAAGTCTCCCCTCGACCACATGATACCGGTATGGTGACATTGATTTCTCAAGAATTATCCGAGTTCGCCTTACACGCCCGTGCAATTTTAGGCTTACCTATTCCGGAAATCACCCTCATTAGCCCATCGGCTTCCAAAGCCATTGTGGTAGAAGGCCAATCGAAAAACGTGCAATTTGGCAATATCACCGAAGTATTGGCTGAACCGCACACCAATATTCGCATTTTCGGCAAAGTCGAAGTCAATGGCCATCGCCGTTTAGGTGTCTTACTTGCTCGTGATATTTCCGTAGAAAAAGCATTAGAAAAAGTAGAGCGTGCTTACGCCAAATTAGATGTAAAATTATAAAACTTACTTAACATAAGCCGTTGAAAATACAAAAAGTGCGGTTAGTTTTTGAGAGGTTTTAAAACTCTTTTAAAAAAGACCGCACTTTAATTTATTGTATTAATTAAAAATCTTCTGCATATTGCATAAAATCAAACTCACCCTCAGCACGTGAGAATAAATGAGCAGCATAATGATCTATTGCCTCTGCTGGATTCGTCAACTTTTTAATACCCATCACATCTGCTCTAGGTATCACATAAACATTACGTTCATCATTATGAGAAGACACAAATAATTGATATCCTGTTTTACACCAATCATCATTAGAGCGGGTATCAAGTAAACATCTTAATTCAAAATATTTTTCATCATTGAATTTATCATCGTCATAACTTTGTCTAAAAGCATGATTAAATTTCTGCTCAAGAAATGTTGTATATTCAGGAAGTGCAACGCCATAACTATCTTCAAAACCTTCTATAATTGAATGAATGGGCATTAATAATAATGAAGGTAAATTACTTTTATATATATTATGTATTGTATCTTCTGCAATTTCCCATCCTTGACTTACATATAGCCAAGAGCACATTATTTCTTTTGGAATATAACAATGAAATCCCCCCATACTCTTGTTACCACTCTTATATGAAAAAGGATCATATTTTATATAATATCCAATATTATTTATTAATATACCAAACTGTGTAATATCTCCCATTACAGGTATATCACTTTTCTCAACCCCATAGAAGAATTTTCCTTTGCTCATATAGGAAAATGATAGTGGCTGAATATATCTAAAAGGACCTATTATATTCTCAAAAAGATCACCCTTTACTATAAAGTTATATCCATCAAATGTTCTTTTAGCATCACTCAGATTTAGCTCACAAAATGGAATTGAATCAAATTCATTATAAAATTCTGTAAACATCTCATTAATTTGTTTTTCTGATAACCCTATCATTTATTTACTCCAAATTTTTCAATAGCAACTAAAACTTCCGCTCTTATTTCATCCTGTCGGTCAGCTAAATATTTTCTATATAAAGGAGATATATCCTTATTCTCCTTAACATATCTCTGCCAACCTTTCGTTCCTGTTTCAATTTTAGCACCTTTAGATGAATTTAGTTCCTTTGGTAAAGGCTGTAAATTCTTAGGGTGATTAATTAATTCATTTTGAACATGTTTTGGTAATTTATCAAAACCATCAATTTTATTAAATGCGCTTTGTGGCAAAATATGATCCACCGAAGCTCTTGCTCCATCTGGAAAATCTTTAAATTTACCATCAAAAGGATCGATATACATCACTCGATCATTTTTTGGATTAACCCAACCGCCTTGCTTAAATTTAGCCTCAATATCACCATATTTTACATTCACAAAATCACAACAATTTGCATTGTGAACCCAAACACCAAATTCCCCTACATGGTAAGTGCTAAATTCTTCTACGGCGATGTTATAAACTGTTTCTAGTTTTCCAGTAGCCTGTTGCGATACCACTTGTAAAGATGGTAAGCCATTTCTATCAAAAAGTAGAACGAGCTTATGCAAAATTGGATGTAAAATTATAAAACTAGCTTAAAGA
>SKER01000025.1_pt2 | contig 11640 bp, 15 predicted proteins | sample 4826961 | NCBI WGS metagenome assembly SKER01 (sample SAMN11008804, study PRJNA524170) | human gut metagenome | biome: Human fecal sample; material: Feces; isolation source: fecal sample from pouch patient p47 | host: Homo sapiens | place: Israel: Tel-Aviv | collected 2016-11-16
GGAAAAAAACTATGGTCGTCAGTTAGTCCAGGCAACAATTGACGAGGCTCATAAACTCTTTCCCCATGAGAATATTCAAATTCAAGCCCAAGCTTACCTAGAAAACTTCTACCATTCTTTTGGTTTCCAACCGATCTCTAAAATCTACTTGGAAGATAATATTCCTCACTTAGATATGTTATTGAAAGGAGCAAACTAAGATGATAAAACCAACTGCTTATGATAATTTTGAAAAGCTCACTTGTACCACTCAAATAGCGGAAGTTAAAAACGGCTACTATGCATTTAACGAGACTGTTTTCTATGGTGAGAAAGGTGGTCAATTAGCTGATCACGGAACCATTAATGGTTTACAAGTGATCGACCTGAAATGGGACCATGGAACGCTTTACCATAAGGTTGGCGGTGATTTACATAACCCAATTCATATGCAAGTGGACGCCCAAACACGATGGATCAATACAACTGTCCAAAGTGCTTTCCACCTCTTAGATGGTTATTATGCTCATCAGCCAATGAAGATAATAGAAGTAAGCGCCAATCCGGATAGTGAATGGTATATTGTCGATACCAAACAGATTACTACTCAACAACTAGCTGATGTGGAGCAATGGATGAATGATGTCATCCATCAAGATATCCAAACTAGTTTTAGCTATGTTAAAGGTAGTGAATATCCAGATAAAGCTTACCAGAAGTACCCTGTCGTGCGGTTAGTTCATTTTGGTAATATCAACACACAGCCTTGTGGTACCTGTCATGTTAACCATACTAGTCAGTTGCAAAGCTTTGCCATTATTGGCACGGCCAAGGTTTCCACAGGTACTAAAATCTACATCACGGTCAACCAGGTAACCACCGACCGTTTAAAGAAAGACGAACAAGTATTAAATGACGTGGCAAATAAATTAAGTATCAATCGTGAACAAATCTTACCTGGTATTTCTGACCTACAGGCAAAAAACAAAAAATTAAAGAAGCAACTGAAGAATTACCGCCAACAGTTAGCAAGGATAACTATCCAACAAATTATAATGAAAAACCAAGCCGTTAATCACATTCACATTAGTAATACCAGTGATTTATCGATATTGGCACCACAATTACTTCGCCAGATAAAAGAAACCAAGCTTATTCTTGCCCAATTTGAGAATAAAACCTACTTTGCTATTGTCTCACCACAAAATATGGCCCGTGACATTTTAGCTAGGTTCCATCAAGCTGGTGAGATTCGTGGTGGGGGCTCCGCACAAATCGTTACAGGCAATACATCAGTATCAGGGGAACAATTGTCAGATCTTTTTAAGACAATCCTGTAATGCTTCCTCAACCATTTCCCATTAACTTGGTAATAATATGAGTCTGAAGAGTTTATCAAGGAACAAGGTGACTATTAATGAAAGCAGTTGTTATCTACCAAGCTGGCCTGACAAGCTAATTTATCAAGATGTCCCCACGCCACAAGTAAAGCCTGGTTGGTCATTGGTGAAGGTGAAAGGTTTTGGGATTAACCATTCTGAGATATTCACCCGAAAAGGCCTATCTCCTGTTCATTTTCCAAGGATTCTTGGTATTGAGTGCGTCGGTGAAATTGCTGATACAACCGATCCAGAACATCTACCAGTGGATCACAAGGTTGTCTCCATTATGGGTGAAATGGGGAGAAAGTTTGACGGTTCCTATGCCGAATATGTCCTCCTACCCAATAATCAGATTTATCCTGTCGATACTAATCTGGATTGGCTAACGCTAACAACTATCCCCGAAACTTATTACATTTGGATCGTTGCTAAACCTCAAGCTCCAGAATGATGACCATGTTCTCGTCCGTGGTGACAGCAGTGGTGTTGGCATCGCCTTTTTGAACTTAGTGAGGGGGATATTCCCCAAAATAAGAGTTGTTGGGACCACCAGAAACAGCCGCAAAAAAGCGCAATTACTAGATGCTGGCTATGATAACGTTGTCACTGACCAGGATGGCCAATTGCAAACTGATCAAAAATTTTCCAAGGTTCTAGAACTAATCGGTCCATTAACGGTTAAAGATAGTTTCAAGGATACCCTTCTCAGTGTAATTATCTGCAGCACCGGTGAACTCGGCAACCAGTGGTACTTAGATCATTTCGATCCTATTACGGATATCGCCACCAATGGTTATTTAACCAGCTTCTATTCTGGGACAATTAATCAAAAAAAGCTAAATCAACTTTTCGACACGATTGAAAAATACTCCATTAGCATCAAATCAGAAAGGATTTTCTCACTTAAAGAAGTACCTGATGCTCATCGCTATCTAGAAAGTAGCCATAGCTTGGGAAAAGTAATTGTTTTAAATAATCATAAATAAAATCCTGTAGAGTATCTCAACTTTGCAGGATTTATAGCTCTTTATAAATCAATAATCTCTGGTTCAAAATCAATGGCCTTTAAGAACTTAAACAAGTCCTTGGTCTTGATAAAAATCGTATGCGTATTTTCGTTGGGGTGAAAGGTTTGAATTGGTTCATCCACGATATCCTTATCAATATAGACCTTAACGTTATGGTCCTGATTATTTAATAAGCCGAATGGTGAAACAATTCCTGGTTCCAAGCCCAACTCTTCTTCAAGATGTTCTGGACGGGCCATTGAAACCCGTTTTGTCCCGGTCAGGTCCATAAATTCATGGAAGTCCATCCGTTTCTTATCATCCATGATAACCATGTAGAACTTCTTTTTCTTGCCCTTCAGAAACATCGTCTTCGTCCGAACACCTTCATGCCCGGCAATGTACTTATCAGCTTCTTCAGTCGTATGAGCAGCTGGATGATCAACGACATTGTAATCATCAATTCCTAACTTTTTTAGTGCATCTTTTACTTGTTGATATGTGCCCTTTGCCATGATTATCACTCCTTAGCTACTTTTATTATAACCCTGTGATAGGCAAAAGAACACACATCACCACCACACTCTACTAAGAATTAATGGCTTCAATCATTGATCGATAAGGGATTGATGGCATGGCACCATGCTTTTGGACTGCTAATGATGATGCTTGTTGAGCATAAGTAATTGCCTGCGCAATGTTGGTCACATCGGGCTTAAGTTCAGCTACCAATGCGCCCACAAAAGTATCACCCGCAGCAGTAGTATCAACTGCTTTTACCCGGAATGCGGGCACTGTCCCTGACTGATCAAAGAGGGAATAAAAGACCCCATGTTTCCCCAGGGTGATCATCATATTTGGAATACCATGCTGACGGAACCATGTAGCGGTTGCTTGCATGGAGCTGTGGTCGGTTACTGTAATCCCAGTTAGTTTTTCCGCTTCGGTTTCGTTAGGGATAATTAAATCGGTATAGCTAAACAATGCTGGATCGAGTGAATGGGCAGGAGCTGGGTTCAAAATAGTAATCACCCCATGTGCTTTGGCTTGGCGGAATAAGTCGACCGTTACTTCTTGAGGAGTTTCAAATTGAGCAACTAAAAAGTCCGCTTGCTCAAGTAACTCATCAACCGAACCGACCATCGTCGTTGTAAGGGCTTGGTTAGCACCACCATAGACTAATATATCGTTTTGTCCACTTTCCTCGACAGTTACTAACGCACTGCCTGTGGCATGGTCATTATCGATAATAACGTGCTGCGTATCAATGTAGTTCTTCTGCAACTGTTTAAGCATTGCTCGCCCATCATCATCGTTACCAACTGCACCAATAAATGCCGTATGAGCTCCTGAGCGAGCCGCTGCCACCGCTTGATTAGCTCCCTTGCCCCCAGGAGCAATCTGCTTATCATTAGCACTGATTGTTTCGCCTGGTTGGGGGAAGTGTTCCACTCGATAAGTCGTGTCAACATTTATACTTCCTAATACAATTACCTGATTAGTCACCGGTCAGCCCTCCATTTCTAACCCTCACTTTACTTTTGTTTGCTATTCTTTTCTGATTGGATGACTTTTACAGAGAAGTAAATAACCGCTAAAGCATTGCAAATAAAGAGGATCAGGATCACCCAGCGAATCCAATTACTGATATGTAATCCCCGGTAAATTGATAAGATCAGCAAAATTAGACTAACCGGTTCAATTACACGTAAAATCCGTTTATTCTTGGTAATTTCATCAGGTGCGGTGTAGTAACTGGTATCTTTAGAATCCGTATAGTTACCATTCTCGTAGTTCTCTTTCACCTGATTATGTAAGTCATTAATTTTCATTACCTAATTACCCCTATTAATTTTGCTATCAGCATATCAAATTATCTATGCTGATGCTAGTAATGATACAAAACGGGCAGGGACTGTTTCATGTGAAACTTCCCTGCCCTTCTTTAATAAAATTGTGACCTAATTACCAGTGATTAGGCGTGGCAACGTAATCACCGATACCATCTGGATTACCGTTCCACTGGAAATCATGGTACCATAGCGAGTGCTTTTCTTGATCTAAAGCATCGATCTGTTTCATTTCATCGTCGGTTAATTGGAAGTCAAAGATATCCATGTTTTGGATCATCCGCTGCTCATGAATAGTCTTCGCAATTTCAATCATTCCATGTTGCAACCCCCACCGCAATTCGACTTGTGCAGCTGACTTGTGATGTGCATCAGCAATTTGGTTAACAACCGGGTTCTTCAGTAATGTTCCAGAGCCCAATGGCGACCATGCCTCAACTTTAATACCATGATCACGATCGAACTTAACAATCTCAGGCTGGTGGATGTGCGGATTAAATTCAATTTGATTAACTGCCGGAACCACTGTTCCATGATCCATCAAGTCAGTCAACCGTTCATTATTAAAATTAGAAACACCAATTGCCCGCGCTTGACCATCTTTCAGAATAGCTTCCATTGCTTTCCACGTTTCGTTGTATTTACCATCAACTGGCCAGTGTTCCAGCAGCAGGTCAACATGATCAGTTTGTAAATTCTTCAGTTGCTCTTCAAAGGCGTGGCGAACATGGTCATAGTCGCCTTGGTCACCATTAAAGATCTTGGTAGTCAGGAAAATATCAGAACGTTTCAAGCCGTCATTCTTCATAGCAGCTTGGATACCATCCCCAACTCCCTTTTCATTTCCATACTGCTTAGCGGTATCAATTAAAACATACCCGTTATGGAGGGCTGCTTGAACAGCATGTGAGGCATCTTCAATTGTTGATTTCCAGACTCCCAAGCCAAGTTGCGGAATCTTTACACCATTGTTTAACTCAATTAGTGGCTGCATATTTTTATTCAATATTCTCACCTCTTATGATCCACCTTAACATACTTTTTTAAATTATCCCTTGACAAACGCTCATCAAGCGAGTAGATTAAAATGCAATTAGAAAATGATTATAAAAACACGTTGATAAGAAAAGTAATTATCGTATCTTCTACAGAGAGTTCTTGGTTGGTGGAAAAGAATGAAGCAACGTTAACGAAAATCACTTTGAGTGCCGAGATAAACCAATAGTAATCATCGGTGGGAGTAGCCCATTATAGCTACCATGTTTAATACAAGCGTATTGAACATTGAGGTTAGTAGTGTGAGCTATTAATGAACACAGGGTGGTAACACGCATAAGCGTCCCTCAATCCAGCAATGGATTGACGGGCGCTTTTTTTATAATCATTAAACAATCACTTTGGCAATTAGAGAGGAAGTTTTAATTATGAAATTTACTGTAGTTGGTGCTGGTGCTATGGGTCTGCGTTTCGGTGTATTACTTCAAGAAGCAGGCAATGAAGTTGACTTTGTTGAAGGATGGAAACCACATTACGACAAAATGAAGGAGCAGGGCGGTGTTTACGTTACCCGTGAACATAAGAATAAGCATCTTGTCCCAGTTAATGTGTATACTCCCGAAGAATATACCGCAACGGACGCGGACTTTGTCTTCTTTGAATTGAAGCAAATGCAAATGGATGACTTGCTCCCCCGCTGTGAACACTTCTTTAAAGATCAGTATTGTTTAACTGCCATGAATGGGATGGGGCATGTTGAAAAGCTACTTAAATACTTCCCAAAGGAAAAGCTGGTTGCCGGGACCGCACTTGTTGCCACTATTTTAACTGGCCCCGGTGAAGTTGAATTCGTTGGTGAACCAGGAATGGGAACAACCAACTGGGCAAATTATACTGAGAAGCCAGATGATAAAACTAAGGAATTGATGGCAGAACTTAAGAAAGCTAACTTTAACCCATCATTAAAGACTAACTTCATGGGAACACTGATGGCCAAGGTTGTCTTCAACTCTGTTGTTAATACTTTATGTACAATGTTTGAAATCACAATGGGTGAATATGCCAACTTCTCTAAAGCTGATGAATTATCTCGTCAATTAATTGATGAAGCCTACGATGTTTGTGAACGAGCTGGTGTTCAACTAGTTGGTACCCGTGCAGATGAATTAGAGAGTGTTAACTACGTTTCTAAAGTCGGTAACCCTCACCACTATCCTTCAATGTACCAGGACATGAGTCACGACCGTCCCGTAGAAGTTGACTACATCAATGGTTACTTAGTTAAATTAGGCCGTAAATACCATTACGAAGCAAAGACCCATAATTTTGTCACTAACTTAGTTCACTTAGCAGAAGCAACGCGTGAACATAAAGAATAGTTTAATTAACGAATTAGAAGAGGAGCGATGATCATGACATTTCATTTTTCAAAACGAGTCCCTGCTGACGGTACAGATGCTGTCGGTGCTATCCTAAAAGCTGCTGCTGATCCGAAAGTCATTTCCTTTGCTGGTGGCCTCCCAGCTCCTGAATTATTCCCTGTTGAAGGAATGAAAAAGGCAACTGATAAAGTCTACGAAGAACATGGCCGAGAGGCTCTTCAATATGGTGCCGCGGCTGGGGTAACTGAACTTCGTCAATTAATTCTCAAACGAGTCGCAGAAAAAGAAGGCGTCCATGCCAATCTTGAAAATGTTATGGTCACAACCGGTTCTGAACAGGCCATTGACTTAGTGGGAAAGGCATTTGTTAATCCTGGTGATACCGTCCTCGTCGAAGACCCAACCTACCTTTGTGCGCTTGATGTTTTTCGTTCTTATGGCGCTAAATTTGTGGGGGTTCCAATGGACGAAGATGGGATGCGGATGGATGCGCTGGAGGATGCATTGAAAGCTCACCCAGAAGCTAAGTTAGTTTACACTGTTCCAAACTTCCAAAACCCTACTGGACGGACGATGCCGGCCGATCGACGGAAAAAATTTGCGGAATTAGCTGCTAAATATGACGTCCCAGTACTAGAAGATAATCCTTATGGTGACATTCGGTTTGCTGGTCAGCATGTCCCATCTGTAAAGTCATTTGACAAGACTGGTCACGTCTTTTATATGAGTACCTTTTCAAAGATTTTAGCTCCTGGATTCCGACTTGGCTGGCTAGTCGCTGATCCGGAAGTGGTTAAGAAACTAACAGTCCTCAAGCAATCTGCCGACCTTCATACTGATAATTTAGTTCAATACGTTGTTGCCGAATTCTTCAAAGAGAATGATGTTGACGCCCACGTCAAAGAAATTAGTGCCCTTTACGGCAAGCGTAAGCAATTAATGGTGGAAGGATTGCAAAAGTACTTCCCAAAGTCAGTTAAATACACCAATCCTGAAGGTGGGATGTTCTTATGGGTTACCGTCCCTGGTGTTGATGACACGGTCGCTCTCTTCAAGGAATGTCTTAAACACAACGTCGCCTTCGTTCCTGGTGATCCATTCTTTGCTGGCAAGCCCCAACCAGGGACTTTCCGCTTGAACTACTCCAATATGGCAGAAGATAAAATTCAGGTTGGCTTGAAACAACTAGGTGCTGCATTAGACGAAGCATTAAATAAGTAAGTAAAAATCTCCTTTTGACATTTAAGTTAAAAGGAGATTTTTATTGCCTTCATTAACTGAACTGCTTAAAATATCATTAAAAAAGAAGTTTGGAGAATCTCATGGCAAACAAAAAATTATTATTGCTTTCTACTGGTGGGACAATTGCGTCCGTTGTTTCTGACGAGGGGCTCGTTCCGGAAGAGTCTGGTGAACAATTACTCCAAATGTTAGGTAATGTTCCCTATGATATTACGGTAAAAGATATCCTTTCCCTTGATTCTTCCAATATTCAACCAGAAGAGTGGAAAATTATTGCTGAAGCAATTTATAAGTACCGTCACGACTACGATGGAATCGTTGTTTCACATGGAACAGATACAATGGCTTATACTGCTTCGATGTTGACCTTCATGCTTCAAGGAATTGATGTCCCCGTCGTTTTCACCGGGAGTCAGGTCCCAATGAACGTTATTTGGTCCGATGCCCCAGCAAATATGCGTCTGGCGTTTGCAGCAGCGGCTTCTTGTGCACCAGATATCTATCTATCTTTTGATCGTAAAGTAATGCGTGGCTGTCGTGCTGTTAAAGTCCGTACAACTGCTTTTAATGCTTTTGAAAGTGTCAACGTCCCGCCAGTTGCGGAAATTACTTCAGACGGTTTAGTAATTCATCATCAGCATAATCATTCCCAACAAACTTGTGTCTTAAACACGAAAATTGATACTAATGTTTCCCTGGTTAAACTTTTCCCCGGTTTTGATCCGCGGATGCTGCACGCAATGGCACAAAATGATTGTCACGGGATCGTCATCGAAGCCTATGGTCTAGGCGGTATGACTTATATTCGACGTAATGTCGCGGCAGCAATTGGAAAATTAATCCGCCAGGGCATCCCGGTTATTGCTGCTAGTCAGTGTCTATATGAGCGAAGTGACCTAACTAAGTATGAAGTTGGTCGTCAAGCGTTACTGGAAGGTGCCATCAGCGCCCATGATATGACCTCCGAAAGTGCTATCACCAAACTGATGTGGGGGCTTGGTCAAGGGATGGATGTCGATCAAATTGCTAAATTCTTTGATACAGATGTAGCTGGTGAAGTTACTCTCAAATAATATTAAAGGTCTTCTTAAAGTTGCTGTAGTAACTTTGAGAAGGCCTTTTATTTTAAGTTAAATTATGGAACTAGTTTTGATTAATTAGCCCAGTAATGTTTCCATTCTTGGTTAACATTATTTCGTGTCGTCGCTGTTCCTGTCCATGAAGGCACTTTGACAACCCCATCAATCTTACTCTTCGGAACAAATCCCCAGTAACGACCATCGTTAGAAACACTGCGGTGATCTCCGAGAACAAAGTATTCGCCATTTGGGACTTTCGTTGCCCCATTATTCTTTAGCCAGTTATTCTGAACTGAAATGCTTTTTAACGTCCAGTTACCAGTTCCACTATCCCGTTGATCGGCGTTAATATAGTTTTGATTGATCTTATTGTTATTAACATAGATGTTGCCATCCTTAGATTTAACAGTATCCCCAGGAACACCAATTACTCGTTTTACATAATTTGTCCGGGTTGCCACTTGCGGATCAACCCCATTCGCATCGAAAATCACAACGCTTCCCCGATGAATCTTTGATGCTTTCAAGCAGAATACTCGCTCATTATTCTGCAAATTAGGTTGCATTGATGGACCATCAACCCGCACAATCTGAAATAGAAACTGCTTAATCAACAAGGCAATCAGTAACCCAATTATAATTGGGACCAGCCAGCTCAGCTTTTGACGAAATGTTCTCATTATTAAATCCTCACTTAGTTTTCAATTTTATTAATATAGCTCTTAGCGACTTTCATATCGGTTGGGTAAGGTGTGTCAACGCCCTTAATCTTTTGGTACGGGTCCGCGCCCTTGCCAGCTAATACGACAATATCATCATTATCACTTAAATCAATTGCTTTCTGAATGGCCTTTTGCCGATCCATTTCAAATTGAACTTCGCCCACACAATCATGATCAATATAGGAGTCAATCTCATGAGCAATCTTAAGTGGATCTTCATAGCCTGGATCATCAGTGGTCAAAATTACAACATCTGCTTGTGACTCATTCAAGGCTTTACCGAACCCAGGACGACGAGAAATACCTTTATCACCAGTAGCACCAAGAACAACCGTGACCTTTCCCGCGTCCGTTTGCCGCTTCAAAAAGGCTAATAGCCGTTTCAGACTAGCATAGTTATGCGCATAGTCTACATAGATCGTGCCGTGCTGCTTCGTCTTCAGCATTTCCATCCGACCTTTAATGTGCACGTGGTCGAGCGTTTCAACCGCGTCTTCCGCTTGTGCACCAGCTAGGCCACTCGCAATAATTGCTGCAACAGCATTGCCTTCGTTATAATCGCCAGGAACACTGGTTAAGTAGCGGTGATCAAGATGTAATTGATGGCCCTTATCACTAACTGCCTTCAATTCAAACTCACTTTCATGAAGGTCTTCAAGATCGTTTCGGTATTCGAAGTCAACCGTTTGATTATCTGGTAATGATAAGTCAGCCCCATGGCGTGCAAACAAATAGATATTCTCTGGTTGCGTTGTCGCTTTTGCAGCATAATAAATGTCAGTGATATGGGCACTTTCAGCATTAATGATGCACGTCCGCGAGTTAACCATCAATTGTTCTTTACAATGAAGATAATCCGCAAATGTCGGGTGCTCGTTGCGGCCAATATGGTCTGGTGAAATATTCAGAAAGATGCCGACATTATACTTTAATCCATAAACCCGATTCTTCTTGAAAGCTTGTGAGGAAACTTCCATTATTAAATGGGTCATACCGTTATTAACCGCCGCTCGCATATCATGGAATAGGTCGAGTGATTCTGGAGTCGTTAAATCGGATTTGAAACGATCTTCTGGTTTGTTACCCAAGACCCGGTCCTGCGTTGAAAAAAGAGCACTATGTTGTTTAGTGGACTGGCGGAGGACATTATCAGCAAAATAGGCCGTGGTCGTCTTTCCTTTAGTTCCCGTAATACCAATAATAAATAAATCATTTTGCGGGTAACCATAGAAGGCTGCACCGAGCAATGCCATTGCTTTTTGTTCGTCATTAACAATAATTGCTGGCAGTCCTTGCCCCTCTGGATATTCGCGCTCAGCAACATAAGCAATCGCTCCTTGCTTCTTGGCCGATGCCAGGTAAGCTGGTTTAAAATTACCCTTACAGAAAAAGAGTGTCCCTTTTTTCACCGTTCGTGAATCATAGGAAACACTGGTAGCTGTAAAATCTGTTAAATTACTAACATGATCTAATAAATGGTGTTCTCTTAATAACGTAAGTGCAAGTGTAACATGCAGTTCCATTCTGTCACTGACCCCTCTTATCTTTCTATCTAAAGCTATATTATTTCATTTTTTATTGCAAATGTGAATATATCATAATGAATCATAACAAATTTATCATATTTCCCGGGGAATAAAAGAATCCCAGTGAATGCTCGAGCCATTCACTGGGATTTATTCATTTATTTATATGATGACTGTCTGGCTTTTATCAGTAAGCTAATCGCCTATAAACTTACATTCAACATTCGTCAACTTCTAAGCCCATTGGTATCACAAACCTTTCATGTATCTGACATCAACAAACTTATCTTACTGCCCGAATCATCTTCGTCATACAAATCATCTCACAGTTCGGAAAAAAACAAAGCAACAATTCTAAACAATATCTCCCATTGGTATCACTCCGCTCTTTCAAACCTAAGCAACGGACATTTACCTTACTGCTCGAATCATCTTTACCATTGTAATCACCTCACTGGTCATTACCTATCTTTTC
>SKER01002578.1_pt1 | contig 11631 bp, 12 predicted proteins | sample 4826961 | NCBI WGS metagenome assembly SKER01 (sample SAMN11008804, study PRJNA524170) | human gut metagenome | biome: Human fecal sample; material: Feces; isolation source: fecal sample from pouch patient p47 | host: Homo sapiens | place: Israel: Tel-Aviv | collected 2016-11-16
ATTGGTACTACTCAAAACCAATTAAAACATGAGTGTAGCAACCGAGCAACTGCTACTGAAAAGATATAGGCTTAGGCTATGATTATCGTAAAGCTCGGGTGATTAATTATATAGAAGCTTAGGTGTATTTTGGCACTTTGGCAAATCGAACACAATAATTAGGCTGAATAGGTTAATTCGCAGTTAACCTATTCTTTTTTTATCAATAAAAAATATTACACTTGATATATTAGATATATAGCAAGTATGATGAGGTGTAAATATGAGCGATATTCAGTTAATTAGAGAAAATGAAAGATTAAAAATATATATAGAAAATTATAAAAATCAATTGAAAGATTTAGATGAAGAACATAGAAATGAGATTCAAAAATTAAAAAATGAATATACAAAACAGATAAAAGAGTTTGAAGATAAAATTAAGTATTTAGAAATCAAGATAGACTTACAAAGTAAGAAAAGACAAATTACTGATGAACAAGTTCAGGAGATAAAAGACCTAAGAGCTAAAGGATTGAGTTATAGAGCAATTCAAAATCAAACTGGCTGGAGTAGTGTAACTATAAATAGAGCATTAAATGGAATTTATGATTAATAGATATAATTAATATATAGCTAATATAGCATTTTATATTTTACTAAGGATTAAAAATTTTTTTTGAATATTAATGTAAAAAATAGTAAACAGTTTTAAATTTATGTGCTACAATATTTTACATTGAAGTAAAATATTGTAAGGGGGTTATGATTATTGATGAAATTAAAATTTTAAAATTAGTTTGCATAATAGAACAGATTTTGTTTGGAGCAATACTTTTACTTGTTTTATGGGATGTTATTTCTTTTAGTTATTTATATTTAGGTATTTTTGTTTTAATATCAAATTTAACTATTTTAATTAATATTAGAAATAAAATTTCTTTACCAATAGCTATTTCTGGTTTAGTTGTTCTTTTTATTTGTTTATTAGGTATCATAAAGTTAAAAAATTATGCATTTCTAAGTTTTATAATAATTTTATTAATTGTATTTAGTTTTATTTTAACTTTATTTTTACTTCGAATATTAAAAAAAATTTTAAATTGAAAGGGGAAAAAAATGTTTAAAAAATTTATTAGTTTTTTATTTGTATTTGCATTATTAGTTAATTTTAATAGTATGACTGCTTCTGCATCTGAATTAGAGCCTATTAATAAGCAAGATGAATTTATAAGCAAAATAATTGATTATGTTGCTTATGATGAAAATAACAAACCATATTTTATAACAGAAGATTTAAATATTTTAAATATTACTCAAGAAGAATTAGATGATGTTAAAAAAGGATTTGAAATGGCTGAAGAAATTGATTTTGGATTAGTTAGCGAAGAAGTAAATGAAGATGAAGAAGGAGTATCAACATATGCTATGACATCTTATGATTCGAACTATTTATATGTTACTTTTACAGAGAGTGAAGTAAAAGCATATTTAACAGTTGGTATAGTTGGAGGTCTTGCTCTTGCAATAGGTGGTACATTAGCTTCAGGGGGTACACTTGTTGTTGCAGGTATAACAATGACAAAAGGTGCTATTGTTTCAGCTGTAGGTCAATCAATATTAGGTTTTAGTACTCTTTTAACATTATGGTGGAATCCTAAAACTGTAACATTAAAAATTCCAATTCCAATATTTAAACCTAAAAGTGGGAATGTATATTATACCGGAAAAAATACTCTTGGAATTAATGATACAAAATCTTTATATATAGCATTTTAAAAAAAATAAGTTGATATTTTTTATAAATATCAACTTATTTTTTTATGAAAATCATAATGCAATCAAGGTGGAGATTTTAAAAAATTTTCGTTGGCTGATTTAAACCACGAAGTGGATCTTGAGCTGCAATAAGAAAAACTTTTAAAATACTACCTTGTTGGAATGAAGAATTATAAGCTAGACAAAGAAAGGGGGGAATGCCCCTTTTCGGCTAGTGTCGAGCGATAAAATTTTGATTAAACTTTTATAAAAGTTTATGGGTGAGCGAAGCGAGGGCAAAGCCCTTAGCTCCATGCAATGGCACGTTCTCTTGTTAGCAAGAGTATAACGTGCTACACTCTTAATATGAAATATTGAATTAGAGTGTCAAAAACGGAGGTGAATTTTCATTATGGAATTTGCTTGGAATACGCAGAAAAATAAAATGAGCGACGTAAAAGGAAAGGAAATGGAGCAAGACCGAAAAGGTCGAAAATCCAATCCCGATATTGATGATACTAGAACGAATATGAATTATGATTTGGTTGAGAGTAATAAGAACTTGTACCAGAGGGTAAAGGCAAGAGTTGATGAAGTTCGTTCAGTATCGAGAATACAGAAAAATTCGGTAGTGGATTTTTCAAATATCATAACAGTACCTAAAGAGCAGTACGAAAAGTGGGGACTTGAAAAGTCAAAAGATTATTTAAAGGAGGTCTATAACTATTTTTGTGAGGAGTTTGGAAAAGAGAATGTAGTATCAGCTAAGGTTCATTTGGACGAAACTACACCTCATATGCACCTTCATTTTGTGCCTGTAAATCAAGAGAATGGGAAATTACAAGCTAGAGTATTAATGACACCAGCAAGGATAAATAAAATACATACTGAATGTCCTAAATATCTTCAAGAAAAAGGGTATGAAGTAGAAAGAGGAAAAGGTAAGACCGAAAACAACCTCGATATTCACCGTTTTAAGGCTGAGAAGATTAAAGAGGATATAAATATCCTGGGAAATAAATTAAAAGCCTTAGAAAGCGATTTAAAGGCTTTTGAGAGGGTGGAGAGTAGTTTTGATAAGATAGATAGTATAAAAACTAAGAAAAGCCCCTTAGGAGCTAAAATAAGCGTTAAGGAAGATGATTATAAACTTCTGATAGATTTATCTAAAAAAAGTTTAGTATTATCATCAAAGGTCAATGATCTGCAAGAAAAAGTTTCAAATTTGGAAAATCAGCTTTATGAAAAGACTTTAAAGCTTGATGAAAGAATAGAACTTCATAGCTTGAGAAATGAAAATGTTAATTTAAAATCTAGTATTGCAAAACAAAATAAATATATAGTTAATCTTGAAAATAAATTAATAGATAATGGACTTGCAGTAAGAAAACCAAAAAATGAAATAAATGAAATTAAAGTTCAAAAAAATAAATCAAAAACTTTCGATTTGGAAAGATAAAAAAAGGGGGTGAAAACACCCCCTTTTTGGCGAGATTTTTTGATAGAAAAATCGAGTTTCTTCTTTTCTTGATAATATAGGCAACATCTTCGATTTGAGTTAACCTTTCTTAAAGCTAGTAAAATCAAGGCTTAAAAGCAAAAAAAACTTGCTTTTTTAGGTGGATAGTTTTATAATTTTTAGTGTCGAATTAAAAATCAAAAATTTACCACGAAAGGAGCAAGTTTTTTTAGTACCCAGAGGATACTTTTCTCTATAAAATCCTATATCTAAAAAGACAAAGGATATTTTACTATGGTTAATTATACAAAGAATAATAATAAAAATCAAGAAACAAAAAATGACATATTAAAAAAGTGTACAAGTAAGAAATTGAAAAACCCTAAATTTAGTAATTACATTGAACCATTTATATCAAAAAAAATGATGGAGCTTATTACTGGATGTGGTGATCTTCTTGCATTTTTGAGTGATTTTGAAATGGAGCATAGAAAACTTTATAAGGGTAGTTTCTGTAAAAATAGATTTTGTCCGATGTGTAGTTGGAGAATGTCTTGTAAGGATAGTCTTAAAATATCAATACTTATGGAGCATTTAAGAAAGGAAGAAGATAAAGAATTTATATTTTTAACTTTGACAGCTCCTAATGTTAAAGGGGACAAGCTATCAGGAGAAATAAGCAATTATAATAATTCTTTCAAGAAATTAATGGAGCGTAAGGAAGTTAAAAATATAGTTAAAGGTTACATAAGGAAACTTGAGGTAACATATAATTCTGATGTGTCATCAAATTCATATGACACATATCATCCACATTTTCATGTTGTAATTGCAGTTAATAAAACATATTTTAAAAAAAGTAATTTGTATATAAGTCAGCAAAGATGGTTAGAGCTTTGGCGAGAAGCAACTGGTGATAGTTCTATAACACAAGTAGATGTTAGAAAAGTAAGGACAAATAGCTTGAAAGAAGTTTATGAACTTGCTAAGTATTCAGCTAAAGATAGTGATTATCTTGTATCAAGACCAGTATTTGAAGTTTTCTATAAGGCTTTAAAGGGTAAAAGATTAGTAGTTTACGGAGGGCTTTTTAAAGACGCAAATGTTATGTATGAGAATGGGGAGTTAGATTGTTATAAAGTTAAAGATAATATAGAGTATGTTTATATGATGTGTTACTTGTGGGCTAAGAATGAATATGAAAATAGTAATATAAGAGAACTTACAGAGGAAGAAAAGAAAAAGGTAAATAAAAATTTAGTTGATGTTATAGAAGTTGATTGATTATAATATAAATGAGTAAGTATTGGACAGAATTCTGTCATTTGTCGCTAGTCCCAAATAGCGAGTTATAAGAAGGGAGTTGGTACTACTCAATGCCAACTGAAAATGAGTGTAGCAACCGAGCAACTGCTACTAAAAAGATATATGCTTAGGCTATGATTATCGCAAAGCTCGGGTGATTAATAAAAATGGGTGAATCTCCACCAATAAGCGAGAAACTAAAAGAGCGGTAAACCTCCACCAGTAAGTGAGGTGCAATAACTAAATTGACCAATGCAGTTAAAAAAGGGTTATGTCTTATTTGAGGCATAACCCTTTTTTATTTTTAGGGGCGTATGCCCTAATTTTTTTGTCTAAATTTATGTTTTGAAAGTAGGGCATATGCCCTAAAGTACGACCATTTTTTCCTATAGAGCTGTGCTATTGTAATTACAAGTATTACAAATTAGCGTTGGAGATGTAGATAAATGAGTAAAAAAGAATTAATACAGATAAGAGTTTCAGAAGATGAAAAGTTAAAAATAAAAATTATAGCAAGAAAAAAAGGAATGACTGTAAGTGAATTTATTTTATATTCTCTTATGCGTACTATAAGTGAATATGAGATATATGAGTTAATAAAAAATGAAAAATTATAAGTAATTTTCTATGTCGCAACTTGGGAGGAATTGTGGCGTTTTTATGGCGTTTTTATGGCGTAAACTGGGCGTTTTGGGAATTGTTTTGTCCCCAAGGAAACACTAGGCTTTGCCTGGTTCCCAGATTAATTCGGGGGCAGTTTCCCCTTATGCTCTTATAAAATATCTACAGATGTAATTTCCATTAAAATTTGTATTCGCATTTTTCATTAATATAACGCAAAATACGACAAAATTTTGATTTATTGTCTGATATAATATTTTTTTGAAATTTATAAAAGAGGTATTAATTGGTATATGAATGAATGTAAAAATAAAAATTTTGTTTTATCGAAAGTTGATGTTAAGCGTTTAAGAAAAGCATATAATAATTATAATATTTCAATTTATTATTTGAATGATGAAGTAAAAAATCTTATGAATTGTGAGAATTTAAGCAAAGAAGATGCAATAGAGAAAATATTTAAAATAATATATTTATAACCTAGATAAATACATTGTTTTAAATATTAGTTCTTTTTTCTTTTAATATGAATTATGAGTGGACTTTGAAATTCGTAATGCAATCAAGGTGGAGATTTTAAAAATTTTATGAGTGCTGCAAAGCAGATCCGAAATAAAAATTTTAAAATACTACCTTGATGGAATGAAGAATTATAAGCTAGGAACAGAAAGGGGCATATGCCCCTTTTCGGCTAGTGCCGAGCGAAATAAAAAGTTTTGGGTTAAGCTTTTTATAAAAAGCTTATGGGTGAAACGGTAGTGAGGGCAACGCCCTGGGTCCAGGAACTCCTGGCACGTTTCTTGTTTACAAGAGTATAACGTGCTACACTCTTAATATGAAATATTGAATTAGAGTGTCAAAAACGGAGGTGAATTTTCATTATGGAATTTGCTTGGAATACGCAGAAAAATAAAATGAGCGACGTAAAAGGAAAGGAAATGGAACAGGAGCGTAAAGGCAAAATTTCAAACGAAGAGATTGATTTAGATAAGACCCATTTAAATTATGATTTGGTTAAGAGCAATAAGAACTTATACCAAAGAGTAAAGGATAGAGTTGAGGAAGTCAGAGCAGTATCAAGAGTACAAAAAAATTCTGTGGTTGATTACTCAAATATTATAACTGTTCCAAAGGAGCAGTTTGATAAATGGGGATTGGATAAATCAAAAAAATATTTGGAAGAAGTATATAATTATTTTTGTGAGGAATTTGGAAAAGAAAATGTAGTATCAGCTAAAGTTCACTTAGACGAAACTACTCCTCATATGCACCTTCATTTTGTGCCAGTAAATAAAGAGAATGGAAAGCTTCAAGCTAGAGCTTTAATGACACCAGCAAGGATAAATAAAATACATACTGAAGCTCCAAAATATCTTCAAGAAAAAGGATTTGAAGTTGAAAGGGGTAAGGGAAAGACTGAAAAGAGCCTTGATATTCACCGATATAAAGCCGAGAAACTTAAAGAGGATATAAATATCCTAGAAAGTAAATTAAAAGCTTTAGAAAGTAATTTAAGGGCTTTTGAAAGGGTGGAGAGTAGTTTTAATGATATAGATAGTATAAAAGCTAAGAAAAGCCCTATAGGGGCTAAAATAAGCATTAAGGAAGATGATTATAAACTTCTGATAGATTTATCTAAAAAAAGTTTAATATTATCTTCGAAGGTTAATGCTCTGCAAGGAAAAGTTGATGATTTGCAAAATAAACTTTCTGAAAAAACTTTAAAACTTGATGAAAGAATAGAGCTTTCTAAATTGAGAATTGAAAATTCAAAAATGAAATCTGATATAAAAAATGCTAATATTATTATTTCAAGTATGAGTAAAGAATTTCAAAATGAATTCTTGAATAAGAAAAATCAAATTAATTCAAGGCAAAATTTAAATGTTCCTAAACCTAAAAGAAGTAATGACTTTCAAATTGGAGATTAAATATAATATAATATAATACTCGATATATAACGAATATTACATTTATTTTTATAATTCACTATAAGGGGCATTTGCCCCTTTTTCTAAAAAAAAGGCTCATTTTTTTTCAGCTTGTATTATAGGGTACGTAGTACCTGTTCTGTTTTATACCTTGTTGTCAATAGATGGAAGAAAATTCATTGTCTAACAGGTAAATATAAAGTAAAATAAAAGAGTTAAGCAAAGGAGGTGAAAGCGTGGGACAAGTAGTAAGACAGCTAGATAGATATAGTAAATCAGAAATTGAAGAATGTTCAGAGCTATTGAAATATATCTATGTGAATGATGATGAATGTTTTGTAAGGGTTTTAAATAAGACTACAGGAAAAAATAAAGTATATCCAACAAGCTCATTAAAAGACCCAATTAAGTTAAGACAAGTAATTAACTCATTTGGTAGAGAAGATATATTATTTAGCTTAAATCCATTTAGAACTATGGATAGAGCTACAAGGAGCAATCTATTTTGTATCAATGCAATTCCAGTTGATGTTGATTATAAAAAGATTGAGGAGCTTAAAGATTTAGAGCCACATCAAGTAATTAAATTATTAGAAATGGACTTCTTTGAGAGTAAAATACCTACCCCTAACTTTGTAGAGTATGGAAATCAAATAAGACTTATATATAGCGTTGAAACTTGCTATATACCTAGGTTTAGAAATAATGTGGTAACACTAGCTAGAAGAATTTCAGAAGTGTTCTCTCAAGAGTTAAAAGAGTATGGAGCAGAAAAGCAGAACCTAGAAAGTTATTTTAGAATACCAGGAAGTATTAATACTAAGAATGGAGCTGAGGTTAAAGTATTTTCTTATGATGATGCAGTAATATATACGCTAAGTGAATTACAAGAGCTATGGCTTGATGAATTACCTAAGTGGTATAAGAAACGTAAAGGGCGTGTAAAAGCTCCTAAAAAGGTCGTAAAGCTACATAACGTTTATTCTTTAAACTGTAATAGGTTAATGGATTTTGAGAAGATACAGAGCCATTTAAACAGTATTGGAGCAACAGAGCTTAGAGCAAGGTTATGTTTTCAGTATAGGAATTACACTTTAATAAAATTAAAATATCAAAATGGAGAGCTTAAAATAGAAGATTATGAGTTTGCTAAAGAGGAAATGTTGAAGTTTAATAATAACTTTAATGAGCCATTAAGAGGACACATTATAGAAAGTGCTACAAGGGTTGTAAACTATCGTCAGTATCTTTACAAGAATGAAACACTTATGGACTTCCTAGAGCTTGATTATGAGCTTTGTGAGAGATTAAGATTACAGAGTATATATAAGATTAAAACAAGACAAGAAATAGAAAAAGATTATTATAAACGTAATAGTGATGATAAAAAGAAAAAGTATAAAGAAAAGTTAAGAGCTGATGGGAAAGTAAGTGAAAAAGAAAAGATATCTCAAAGAAGGGAAAAAATAAAAGCCCTGTTGGAGCAAGGCTTTAAGCAAAAAGATATATGTTTACGACTTAATATATCTAAACCGACTTATGTTCGTGATAGAAACTATCTAAAAGAGCAAGGATTAATATAGTCCTTGTTCTTTTTGTATTATAAAGGATTTTATAAATAAAATCAATATTTCAATTTTGCAAGTTTAAATTAAAACAGGTATCAAATTTTTTCCGACCTATATGGAGGAGCTTATCCCATCGGGTAGCTTTATTGCATAATTATACCTTTCAGATTATTGCAAGTATTATACTACAAGGGGGTCATTTTTTCTTAAGAGCTCTATGGTGGAGCTTACTAGATTAGACAATCTTTTTATTATGTTTATGGTATGGTGATAACAAGGGATTAAATGAATTTATAGGGGTGGGAACAATGGCTATAAAAGATGATTATATAAAGGTTAGGGTAAGCAAGGAGCAGAAGAAATTATTTAAGAGAGTAGCAGAGCTGAAAGGTATAACTCTGACAGAGCTATTAGTTGGTGGTACAGAAGAAAGAGCATTGAGAGAGATAAATAAAATTGAGGGTGCAGAGAGCTTAGAGGAACGAGTGGCAGAGGTTGAGAAGAAATTACAAGAGATTAAATTAAAATTGGAGAGCCAAAGCTCAAAGAAAAAAAGTTTATTAAAAAATTTTTTTTATGATATAATAAAATACAGATTTATTGGTCGCTACTCCCGAATGGCGAGTTATAAAAAGGGAATTGGTACTACTCAAAACCAATTAAAACATGAGTGTAGCAACCGAGCAACTGCTACTGAAAAGATATAGGCTTAGGCTATGATTATCGTAAAGCTCGGGTGATTAATTATATAGAAGCTTAGGTGTATTTTGGCACTTTGGCAAATCGAACACAATAATTATACTGAATAGGTTAATTCGCAGTTAACCTATTCTTTTTTTATTGACAAAAAAAAGAATATTTACTATATTAGATATATAGCAAATATAACGAGGTGTAAATATGAGTGATATTCAGTTAATTAGAGAAAATGAAAGATTAAAAATATATATAGAAAATTATAAAAATCAATTAAAAGATTTAGATGAAGAACATAAAAATGAGATTCAAAAATTAAAAAATGAATATACAAAACAGATAAAAGAGTTTGAAGATAAAATTAAGGATTTAGAGAGTAAGATAGACTTACAAAGTAAGAAAAGACAAATTACTGATGAACAAGTTCAGCAGATAAAAGACCTAAGAGCTAAGGGGTTGAGTTATAGAGCAATTCAAAATCAAACTGGCTGGAGTAGTGTAACTATAAATAGAGCATTGAATGGAATTTATGATTAATGTTAATTGGTAATAATACAATAAAACAGAGAGGGGTATTATATGAAAAATAAAGAGTTTAAATTAATTAAAGATGGTTATATATTTGAGTTTAACTATAATTTTGGTCATATTAATGTCGATAATGAATTAACTGGTGAATGTGAAGATTGTATTGAGGTTGGAATGGGAATTATATTTCCAGACCAACAAAGCTTTGAATCAAAATGTAATGAATGGTTAAGAAAAAGACGATAGAGCATTAGGGTTATATTTTGGGGAGAATGATATTGTTGAAATCAAGGTGGAGATTTTAAAAATTTTAGTGGCTGCAAAAATGGATGGAGGGACCCTTTAGGGAGTAGATCCATTTTTGCTGACTAAGAAAAATTTTAAAATACTACCTTGATGAAATGAAAAAATTAACGCTTGGAACTCAAAAGGGCATTGCCCCTTTTCGGCTTAGTGCCGAGCGAATTAATATGGGCGAAGCCCATTAGGACGAAGTCCTAAAACCTCGTAGAGCGAATGAACTTTACAACGTAAAGTATAATGAGCTATACTTTACTTATAATACTTCGTATTTTCCAGAAGTTTTTTAAGTAAAGTATGAGAGGAGATAGGGATATGAGTTATTTTGCCTGTCATGTAGAAAAATTTAAGAGTAATGATGTTAGAGGACTTCAAATACATAATCAAAGGGAAAGCTCCAATTCAAAAAATAACGATATAGACCCATATAGAACAATCCTTAATTATGACTTACATAACAAGGATAAGATTAACTATAATCAGAGGGTTAAAGAAATTATAGCCGAAGGCTATAAGGGAGCTAAAGCAATAAGAAAAGATGCAACTGTAATGACTAGCACTATAGTAACATCAGATAAAGGGTTCTTTGATAAATTATCTTTGAAAGAGCAAAGGCTATTCTTTGAGGAAAGTTATAAATTCCTGAAGGAGTGTTATGGTGAAAAGAATATAGTATCAGCAGTAGTCCATATGGACGAAACTACACCTCATATGCACCTTACAGCAGTACCACTTACGGAAGATGGGAAGCTATCAGCTAAGACTATCATAGATAGAAAGTTTTTAAGGCATATACAAAAGGCAATCCCAGAGCTATTAAAGAGTAAAGGCTTTGATATAGAGAGAGGGGTTGAGGGTTCAGCAAAAGGGCATACTGATACTGATGAATATAAAAAAGAGCAATTAAAGAAGCTGAAAGCTGAAAATAAGGACTTGAAAAGACAGAATGAAGAATTAAGAAAAGGCTATCCAAATGATACCTTGAAAAATTGGGATAATAATAATAAATTAAGACAAGAAATTAAAGAGCTTAGAGCAGATAAAAATACACTTTTGCTACAGAAAGAAGCTATGACTGAATTTATAAATGAAAAGGGGTTAGGCAAGGAAGCAGAGCTTGTTGTAAGAGCGAAAATTTATGAAAAGACTAATGCTCCAAAGCCACAAAAAAGAAGTAAGAATTATCAAATTGGAGATTAAAAAATAATGTAATATTCGTTATATATCGAATATTACATTTGTTTTTTGATTTTAAAACAGGTATCAAATTTTTTAAGAGCTATATGGAGGAGCTTATCCCATAGGGGAGAGATTTATACCTTGTTGTCAATAGATGGAAGAAAATTCATTGTCTAACAGGTAAATATAAAGTAAAATAAAATAGTCAAACAAAGGAGGTGAAGTAATGGTACAAGCAGTAAGAGAATTAGATAGATATAGTAAATCAGAAATTGAAGAATGTTCAGAGCTATTGCAATATATTTAT
>SKER01002582.1_pt1 | contig 11622 bp, 9 predicted proteins | sample 4826961 | NCBI WGS metagenome assembly SKER01 (sample SAMN11008804, study PRJNA524170) | human gut metagenome | biome: Human fecal sample; material: Feces; isolation source: fecal sample from pouch patient p47 | host: Homo sapiens | place: Israel: Tel-Aviv | collected 2016-11-16
GTCTAAATTGGTCCGTGATGCATATGGCATCGGTGACGGTTCAACCATTACAGAAGAAGCAGAAGGTCAAGAAGAATTACCCTTAGATGAATAAATAACGAGTGAATACGACTCGTTAAGAAGAAAGACAACACTTACTGAACAGGACAGGTGTTGTCTTTTTTTGTTTAGAACTAAATTGTTAAATAGACTGTTGTCCATGTCCGAACCCATCCACATCAAGCAGCTTAGTCAAACAGCAGACTATGCGGCGTTTGTTCTAAAATTTAAACAATTTGTGACGGCGGAAACCTAAAAATGTGACGTTGTCTAATATTTGCTGCCCTTTCCAAAAGAAAGGGCTTTTTTAAGTTGACACCTTTCGCGACAAACATTAGAATAAAATTGTGTGTATGCACAAATATGCAAGTAGGCATATTGATAATTGATTTTAGTTTATCATACTGCGATATAGATGTCAAAGTAAATGATTGGCATATTTTGAAAAGGATTGTGCAACTATAAGTGAAAAAAGTGTTAGATTTCTCAGTATAAAACGCCTATACTGAAGCTGTATTTACAAATTTTTTATGTGGGAGGTTGTTATGGATAACAGATACAGAAGAGACCACGAAATGGCATATTTTTCAGACGAATCCGTTACCAGCGAACAGTTGGAAACGAAAAAAGCGGTAAAAGAATACAATGCTGTTATGCCTTTTGATATGAAGAAGGGTATGGACTGTATTGCCCGTACCGGTATAAAACACAAAGAAAATATATATTTTGAGCCGCCTTTCCACTGTGAATACGGAAACCATATTGAGGTAGGCGAAAATTTCTATGCAAATGTTAACTGCATTATGCTGGACGTAGGTAAAATCACTATTGGAGACAATGTGCTCTTTGGTCCCAACGTCTCCATCTACACCGCCGGACACCCCATTCACCCGGAAAGCAGAAATTCCGGCTACGAATACGGAATTCCCGTCACTATTGGCAGCAACGTCTGGATTGGCGGAAGCTGTGTCATTCTCCCTGGTGTTTCTATTGGAAATAATGTGGTAATCGGCGCCGGAAGTGTGGTAACAAAAGATATTCCCGACAATGTATGTGCCGCAGGAAATCCCTGCCGTGTTATCCGGGAAATTACAGACACTGACAGACCTTTTTACTTTAAAGACCGCAGATTTGACGACGAAGTATGGGCGAAAATCAACGGGAACAAAAAATAGTCCCTTGTAAAATGTTTCTGTAATCTTTCAAAAAGCTGCTGCATAAACAACTATCCGGTATTTACCTGATATGTTTCATACAGCAGCTTTTCTCTTATATTATAATTTCAAACCCTGTTTAGCCCCTGGCAGATACAAAAAGACGTCCCTTGTATTTGCCCAGCACCACAGCCAGGATATTTCCCATAATTCCGCAGGAAATCACTTCACCAATTCCAACCGTAAGCATCATAAACGGAATCGGCAGAACAACGCCGTAAGCATAGCGCAGTACAAAAGGAACAATCACAATGTTTGCCAATATAGGAGGCAGAACTGCGATGATTCTGTGGCATTTTCTAAGCTGGTAAGTACCTACTGCACCAATCAGAGTTGCAATACTTCCGAAAATAATATCCGGCAGAACTGCGCCTCCGGTGATGTTGCCTATAAGACAGCCTACAAACAGTCCCGGAATTGCCGCAGGTGTGAAAATTGGCAGAATTGTCAAAGCTTCTGCTACCCGGACCTGCACTTCCCCAAAGCTGAAAGGTGCAAATATCATAGTCAGCACCACATAGATAGCAGCAATCATGGCTGCCTGGGTTAAAAAGGTTACACTTTTGTTTTTCATATTCTGTTTTCTCCTTTAGTTTTGTTTTACGAGTGGAAGGTCGCGAACACTCGATTAAATTGCCCTATAAGACCTTGTTTTTTATGGGCTTTACAACGATTGGTAGTATAGCATGAAAAACAGAAAAAAGCAAGAACGATACGCCGCCGGGCAACTCTGCCTGTGTCATTCCATCATCCTCCGACAGATAAATAAAATCCATACCGCTTCCCATAATTTTGTAACTCCTTTTTATCAAGGCTTATCATGCATGTTCAGGATTTTTCCTATAAACTCCGGATGTCTTCCATCACGAATAAATACAGGAATCTTCTCCAGCGGTGCGTCTGTGAGAATTTCCTGTCCGCCCTCGAAAATTTCCCCTGTATGAAGATCCGTCCATCTTGCCCCTTTCGGAAGATACACCTTTCTCCACTCCGCGTCTTCGTAGACCATGGGCGCAATTAACAAATCACTGCCATACATATACTGTTCTTTCACATCCCAGGCCTTCTCATCATCCGGAAATTCATAAAACATGGTTCTCATGACAGGACTTCCTTTTATATGTGCCTCTTTCATAAACTCTCTTGTGTAATCTCTCATACATTCTCTGAACGAAATATATTTTTTCAAAATTTTATAAACCGTCTCTCCGAAACTCCATACCTCATTCTCCACCCCGGTGTGACAATTAGGCAGTCCATCACTGCCCGGTAGCATAGATGCAGGCATACGGTCTCCATGAAGCCGCATAACCGGACAGAAAGTCCCATATTCAAACCAACGGACCAACAGCTTCCGAAATCTTTCATCTTTAGGATTTCCTCCTGCAAATCCTCCAATATCTGTAGTCCACCATGGAATTCCTGCTAATCCCATATGAAGCCCTGCACAAATCTGTTTCCGCAAATCTTCATAAGTAGAATGTACATCTCCGGACCACACTAAAGCCCCATATCTCTGGCTTCCCGCCCACGCACAGCGAACTAAATTGACAATATTCTTCTGTCCTTGCTTTTCCATACCCTCATAAAAAGTTCTGGAATACATTTGAGGATAAATATTTCCCACCTGGACATTCGGTCCCATATGGTAACGATAATTCTCAAAATCATAAACTCCGAATTCCGGTTCCGCTTCATCTAACCAGAAAATCCGAATACCGTGGTCATAATAATTCTTCTTACATTTTTCCCACACAAATTTTCTGGCTTCCGGATTTGTCGCATCAAAGAAAAGGCTATCACCCCCAAAGGTCATGGATATGTTTACCCCCATCTCCGGCTTTACCAATAAATTTCTTTCCTTCATTTCTTCAAAGTTTTCGCTTCTTAAGTCAATTTGCGGCCATACAGATACCATCAATTTCACACCCATGGCCTCTAACTCTTTATTCATAGCCTCTGGATCCGGAAAAAACTTCTCATCAAACCGGAAATCCCCCATTCTTGGCCAATGAAAAAAATCTATCACTATGACATCTAAAGGAATATTTCTTTTTTTATATTCCCGAGCCACATTTAAAACCTGTTCCTGATTCCAGTACCGCAGTTTGCACTGCCAGAACCCCAGACCATATTCCGGCATCATAGGCACCTTCCCCGTAGCTTCCGCATAGGCCTCTTCAATCTCGGCAGGGGTATCTCCCGCTGTAATCCAATAATCCAATTGTTTCGTACTGTAGGATTCCCACTGCGTTACGTTTTTCCCAAAAGTCACCTTTCCCACTGCCGGATTATGCCACAAAAAGCCATACCCCCTACTGGATAGCAGAAAAGGCACACTGGCCTGGGAATTTCTATGTGCCAGTTCCAGAGAACAATATTTTAAATCCATGACTTCCTGTTGGTACTGCCCCATTCCAAACAATTTTTCCTCTTCCTGACTTTCAAAACTAACAGTCAGTCTATAATCACCTCCCAGAATCGGTTTGAATTTTCTGGCATAGAGATTCAAAGCCCCATGCCAGCCCTGCTCCTCCAAAAGCAGACGGTTCTCCTGGTTATAATAAGCAATCGTACCTGTTTTTGACCAAGGGTCTTCCGTCAAAACCGCCTTGATTTTCCCATTGATAATCACTCCCTGGTGTTGGGTGATTTCCACAACAGCCCCGGCTGCTTTTGTTATAGGAAGCAGGGCATAATCTGTTTCCTGTATATCGCCCATCATAGTACTGCGTACCCGTAAGCTGTTCCTGCCCCAGGGTTCTATTACCATTTTCTCTCCATTAAAGGTCCATATTAACTTATTGTTTGCTCTGCTGATTCGTCCCATAATCCTTCTCCTCACAGTCTTCCTCTGACAATTCTTTCCTTTCACTAAACCGCTTTTCTTATTATCCTTTTACAGCACCAATCATAACTCCCTTTTCAAAGTATTTCTGGATAAATGGATAAACACATAAAATCGGCAAGGTAGATACAATAATTGCGGCATATTTTACCTGTTCTGCAAACATTTGTCCATAACCTCCGGCCCCGGCTCCGGTTCCGTTGGCAAAAGCCTCATTCAAAAGAAGAATACTTCTCAAAACAATCTGTAAGGGGTCATTGTCATTATTGCTGTTAAACATCAAAGCATTAAAGAAATCATTCCAGTGATATACTGCATAGTACAAAATAAGGACTGCAATCACTGCCTTGGAAAGCGGAAGTACCACAGAAAAGAAATATTTAAAGTGAGAACACCCGTCAATGACCGCCGCTTCGTATAAATCATTTGGTATTGAACTTTCAATAAATGTTCTTGCAATAATCAGATTATAAGTATTTACTAACACCATAACAACCAGAATGGTCTTTGTGCTGATTAATCCTAAAGAACTGATTGTCATATAAAGAGGCACCAGGCCTCCGCTGAAAAACATGGTAAATACAAAGTAAAACATAATCTTTCCCCTGCCTTTAAAATCCGGCCTGGATAAAGCATAGGCCGCAGGCATGGTAACCGCCATATTCAAAGCAGTTCCAACTACTACATAAAAGATAGTGTTCAAATACCCCTTCCAAATACGCGTATCTTGAAGAATCTGCTGAAATCCGTAAAAATTAATATCTTTTGGCCAGAAGATTACCTTACCCTGATTTACCAAATTTGAATTGCTGACAGATGCAATAATGACAAACCAAAGAGGATATACGATAATAATAAAAACCACAATACTCAAAATCAGTACCGCCGCATTAAAAATCCGGTCACTCATTGATTTCTCTTTGATTACATTTCTTTTTCCTGACATTTCTATTACCCCCTACATCAATCCGGTTCCTGTCACCTTTTTAGACAGGTGATTGGTTACTATCAAGAACACAAAGTTAATCACCGTATTAAACAAACCAACAGCCGCACCAAAGCTAAACTGAGTGGATTTAATACCCACGGTATATACATAAGTAGAGATAACCTGGGAAGCACCAAGATTCAAGCTGTTCTGCATCAGAAACACTTTATCAAACCCTACATTGAGAATATTTCCCATATTCAGAATCAGCACAATCATAATGGTAGGAAGAATTGCCGGAAGGTCTACATGAAGCATGGTCTGCCAACGGTTCGCACCATCAATTTTGCATGCATCATACAACTGCGTATCCACAGATGACAAAGCTGCAATGAAAATAATACTGTTCCATCCCATGGTCTGCCATACACCAGACAGCACATATACTGGCATAAAGGCTTTTTCTGACCCCATTAAATTGATATTTTCGTTTACCAGATGAATCCCTTTTAAAAATCCATCAATAACACCTGTTCCATCAGCCAGCATAATACGCAGAATTGATACCATAACAACTACTGAAATAAAATAAGGAATGTAAACCGTTGTCTGTACGACCCTTTTCCACTTTTTATTCCGAAGCTGATTAATTACCATGGCAAGAATAATAGGAACCGGAAATCCGACTACAATACTGGCAAAAGCAATGAAAAAGGTGTTTTTTAAAGTTACCAAAAACATAGGACTTTCAAAATATTGTTTGAAATATTTCAGCCCGGCCCACGCCCCTCCGGCAATTCCTTTCGTAAAATCATAATCACGAAAAGCTAATTGAATACCGTACATAGGAACATAACAGAAAATAAAAATGTACAGCATAGCCGGAAACAGCATCACCCACAACTGCCAGTTTTTATAAAAATATTTTTTTGCTTTCATCCTACCTCTCCCTTTCTGTTCAATCCAGAAGAAATACGGAAAGGGCTGCAGCACGCATGGATATGCAGTTTATGCAGCAGCCCTTTTGCTCTTATTCTCCTAAATAATTATCAAATGCATTTTGGCGAATCTTCAATACTTCTTCAAGTCCTGCATCTTTAACACTCTGTACATAAGAATCCCATTCTGCATCAATATCAGCTTCTCCTGTAATCCATAAAGACCACTTGTTATCAATAATATTATTGATATTCGCTTGGTTCATGGCCATTGTATTCTGTTCTTCATCCGTATATTTCATAAAGAGCTGCGGATAATAAATATTTTCGTTATTTTTAGATAATGCCTCTTCATAAACACTTCTCTCATTCAAGGCGTTTTCCATATCCTGAGACATTTCAATCTCCACATCTTCACGGATATACAAAGGTCCAAAATCAGCAAATGTACTGGTCCATTTCCAGGTTCCCGGGTCCATCTCTTCGTCCTGCGGCGGCAGCACTTTATAATGATTATCATCTACTTTTTCCACACATCCATCGGAAATGCCACCAAACAGAACTTCGACGGATTTTGTCTGGTCATAGAAACCATCAATAAATTTCATAGCAGCTTCTTTATCTGCACATTTTGCGCTCATAGCCACACGGTCCGCCTGCATATTCAACTGATCCATATCATAATTCCAGTAAGTTTCATAAGTGCCCGCCTTCACTCCATCATCATAAACCAAAGGAGCTACTGCAATATACTGGTCTGACAAAGTGCCAAATTTATCTGTCTCCTCCCATCCAAAACATGCACCTACCAGAGCTTCTCCATTTTCATTTCCTCTGGATAAAGACTGATAAGCAGAATAGTCATTCGTAATGGCATTTTTGTTAATCAGACCTTCTGAGTACCAACGATTCATTGTCTTAATAAAAGATTTATAGCGTTCATCAATAGCGTAACATTTTACTGTTTTATCTTCTACAAAGTATCCGTCTGTTCCAATGTCTGTAAGCTGGATGCCCAGAGACGGAAGCAGTTTTAACAGAGAATAGGCAGAGTTAAACCAGGCATTGTTTCCGCCATATGCATTGTAGTCTAATGGAATTTCATCACTGGGGTCTCCATTTCCGTTAGCATCTTCTTTTTCAAAGGCTTTTAAGACTTCTTCAAATTCTGAAAACGTAGTAGGAACTTCCAGCCCCAGATTATCCAGCCATGTTTTGTTCAGGAATAATACCGTGTTAGTTTCCGGCCATACGGTCTGCATCTTGGGAATACTGTAGATTTTTCCGTTTCCTGCTGTTGCCAGAACTTTTGTATCCGGAACTTCTGTAAACATTTCCTGTATATTGGGCGCGTTTTCCTCGATTAAAGGAGTCAAATCTTCAAATAATCCTGTATATTTCGTATAATCAGCTGCATTGGTTGCATTAAAAAGCAAATCCGGGATATCTCCGGAAGCAAATCTGGTAGATTTTACAGTTTCCCAATCCTGACGAATCTGTTCCCACTCAATCTCCACACCGGCCTCTTCTTCTAATTCCTGAACCCATTTCATGTCTTCTACATCCTGGGTCGCCGAATGAGATACAAACAATGCTTTTAATTTTGTTTTGCCATCTGCTGTCTTTTCCGGTTCACTGCTGCCGCCTTTACCACAGCCTGCCAGCATGCTCACAACCATAACCCCTGCCAACAACATAGATACTGCTTTTTTCTTCATACCTTTTCCTCGCTTTCCTTAATGTTTAATCTTTTTTCTTTAAATACAACTCATCAAAAATCCGGCACACCCCTTTTTTGCACTGGAACTTCAACCGGACTTTTCCCTCTTCTGAAAAACAACCTTTCTCCAGCGGAATCTCTAAAACCCCAAATTCTTCCTGTTGTTTTGGTACGTCAATATCCTGCTGAAAACCTCCGGAAGCAAAAAGCGTAAAGACGCTTCCCCTATCTCTTCCGGAAAGAGTCATGCATAAAACAGCTCCATCTTTCTCACCCTGCATTTCATAGGAAAACCATCCCTTTTCCCTGCAATACCTGGCCGAATGTCCGTCTACTATATCTGAATCTGTAAATTCTCCCTGAATGTGATGTGCAAGTTCATATTGGTCATTTCCCACCGGGAGTACGTCCAACTGCTCTCGTTTCAGTCTGTATCTTCTTTCTTCCCGCTCTTTAATGGCCTTCAGTTCTTTGGAGCCCTCCGGATAAACCATCCAGTAAATCCCGTAACGCTCCTGATAGCGCAGATAATGAGGAGTAAAAATTAGCGTCTTCTCCTGATTTTCCAAAGTAAACTGCATTTTTCCAGGGGTCTTTTTTAGAAAATATCCGGGATTCCGGTAAAATTCTTCTAAGCTTTCTTTTTTTAACACAATATAATCTGGAAGCAGTATTTCTTTCTGGGGAACCAATACATTCACACCTGTATAAGTCTCTTCCATTTTCTCTTTTCCCATATCCCCGCTCAACACATAAGGCCCGTAGACAAATGCACACGCATGAACATTATCCGGTAAAACCTTACACTCCAGTTCCATCGTATAAGTAATCACAACACTATGTCCTTCTTCCAATCCCCGTTCTAACAATATCCATTCCTTTTCTGTCACAGCCGAAATACCATTTTCCATTATTGCTGGCTGTTGTTTATTCCATTTCGGAATCAGCAGCCGGACTTTTGGCTGCTTCATGACCCGACTATTCTCTGTCACCTGAATCTTTACCTGGTAGGCATTTTCTTTCTGCTCACAGGTAACAGCCAGCTTCACTCCCCCTTCTTTCCAGTAAATCTGACAGTTCTCACAGCGGATGATATACATGGTATCCTCACTTTTATAAGCAGCCCCCTCTGTAAGTTTTGTAAAATTCTCCATACCGCTTCCGGTACAGCACCAAAAGCTGTCATAAGGAGTGCTGTATACTTTGAAATATCCCGAAGCCATGGGCTGGAAATATGTAGTCATTCCTGTTTCCGGATTTTGGGAAGACAAAATAGCATTCAAATATGCATTTTCGTAAAAATCTGCATATTTTCTCTCCAGGGTAATTTCAAAAAGCGCTTTTGAAAGCTTCAGCATATTATAAGTATTGCAGGTTTCACAATTACAGGAGGTTCGTTCCCCATCCAAAATATCCGGTTTCCCAAAATGTTCCCACTCACTGTTCCCCCCTGTCACATAAGAATGATGAGAAACCACCATGTCCCAAAATTTCTCTGCTGCAATCAGATAAAACTTCTCTTCTTCGCCCAACACACAATACCTTTTTAACGCACCCAGCACTTTAGGAATTGTAGTGTTTGCATGGAGACCATTTAGAATATCTTTTCCTTCGTATAATTGCTGAAACAGAGGCATTTCATCAAACTGATGTGCCGCTTTTAAAAACTCTTCTCTCTGTGTAATGCTATACAACTCATACAAACAGTCATTCATGCCGCCGTATTCCACAGCCAGCACCTGTTTACGAACATCTTCTGACCAGCCCAGGCAGCGCCGGGAAATCCATTTTCCCAGATTCTCTGCTACTTTTTTTGCTGTTTCATTTTTCGTATACGTATAAACAGAAAGTAAGCCGCTTAAAATCTTATGCATGGTATACCATGGAACCCAGGCAGGTTTCTTCTGCTCTACCCTGTCAAAAATTTTCTCCGGGCTGGCAAATAAGAAACCGTCCTCTCTCTGACATTCTTCCAACCCCGCAGACATATATATAAGGCGTTCCAATAAATCTTCATCTTTCGTGTATCCATAGGCCTGAGAAACTGCTGTTAAATAATGTCCCAACGTATGTCCCTGAATTTCCGTCACTTCCCAGCCTTGATACCGTTCTTTTTTAGGCGTAAGTCCTGCTGTCTCGTAAAACCCAGCCATAAGCCTGTCACAATCCAGCGAACGTAAATAAATCAATTCCCGCTTGAAGGCATTTTCCTTATATTTCTCTTTTATTTTAACTGTTCCATAGGGAAAATCTCTTACTGCTTTCTTTACTTTGTCACTCACCGCTGCTGCCCCCTCTCTTAAATGTAGGGTCATTATAGCGTTGGATTTCCTTTTCGTAAATATCACTATTTCTCAAAAGGTGTCATTTTGTCACATCTTACTTTTTGAAACCTGACACTTATTCCATTTTGACACTTTTTCTTACCATTTCCTCATTTTCAGTTTTTCTTTGTACTTTCGGCTTATTTTTTGTTACTATTGCATATTTTTCTGTTTTTTATTTTATGTAATGCTCTGTTTTATTTCTATTTTTAGTGTCATTTTGTCAGTTTACAATTTAACCTTTTTCCGTTTACTCTATATTTGGTGTCATAAGGAAACTTGTTATTTATCAAGCCCCATATTATAATGTTTGTATTAAATTGCACAGAAGGAGAGCGAACTATGCATGTATTTGAATTACCATCTAATACTGTTTACGAATATATATTTACGGGCAAATTTCAGGCTCCCTCCCCCCATTGGATACATCAGGAGAGTCCTTTGAAAGATTATGAACTTTTCGTTGTGACTGAAGGTACTCTTTATATTTCCTATCAGGGAGAAGCCTTTACTGTCGAAACAGGAGATTTCCTTCTGCTCCCACCAGGCGGTATCAGAAAGGGGGTTCGCCCTTCAGACTGTTCTTTTTACTGGCTGCACTTTGTTACGGGACAGAATCCTTGCCCAAAGGAAATCCCTGACGCTCTGCTTTTGGCTTACATTGTCACCTCCAGCAAAACAATCCCTGTTCCCAGACATGGCTCTATTCCAAACCTGGAAAAAGTTGTAATCCTCATGAAACAACTCCAGGATGAGGTCAAAAATAATTATCCTGCATGCGGGCTGAATGCCATGACAACCAGTATTCTTATGGAACTTTATGGTCAATATTACATCCGGGCACAAAGGGTCAGCAGCATTAAAGATGTCCAAAAACAGCTTTATTACGATATCGTCGACTATATAAAACTCAATGTGTCAAAAAATTTGAAAGTGGCTGAAATTGCCGCCCATTTTGGCTACAATCAAAAATACCTTTCCCACTTATTCGCTTCTATTACAGGCACTCCTCTGAAGCAGTTTATTCTTTCTATAAAGATTGATGCGGCTAACTTTATGCTTACAGATACCAACAAATCCATTTCTCAAATATCCCGGGAATTGGGTTTTTTAGACAACCACAACTTTACCAGAACTTATAAATCTGTAACTGGACTTTCTCCCTCTGAATACCGCAATACTTTTGCTAAACGAATGTTGTTTGACAAATAACGTCCTTCCGAATTACTTTTCTTTCTCTGTTTCATTCTCGCAAACTCCTCTTGCGCCCATATTTCAAGCCAATGCAAAGACCTTTTGCTTGCATTGGCTTACCGTCGGATATAGAATTTACTTAGACAAACACAACAGGAGAATTTAAATACATCTCGTGTTCTTATTAATCGTGGAAAACGTCCTCACGGCTATTGCAAACGTTATATTTAAATACATCTCATGTTCTTATTAATCGCTTGTGCATACACCGGAAAATCGTACATGGTTTCGATTTAAAGTAAGCGCCCAATAATACTGCGGTAAAATTTAAAATTACCCCAGCCCTTTGCGAGTTGGAGTAATTCACTATAATTCACATGCGATTTTTGACAGACTGGAGTTTTTCACTCCAAGGTG
>SKER01002584.1_pt1 | contig 11611 bp, 14 predicted proteins | sample 4826961 | NCBI WGS metagenome assembly SKER01 (sample SAMN11008804, study PRJNA524170) | human gut metagenome | biome: Human fecal sample; material: Feces; isolation source: fecal sample from pouch patient p47 | host: Homo sapiens | place: Israel: Tel-Aviv | collected 2016-11-16
CTTCCAAATTGTTGATGGCAAACGGGCGTCCTATGCTGGCGACCTGGCTATCGCCAAAAAGTACTTAAATTCTTAAACAATTATTTTAATTTAGCGGACTAAATAAAAACCATTACAAGTAGCCAAATCCCTTGGGGGACTTGGCTTTTACTTTGTTCAAAAATTGTCTAAAAACGATTCCAAATTTAAAATTCCTATGCTATAATGTGGAAGAATTTTCAATCTCAGCTTGCTCAAAAATGAGTGCTTGAGATAATTTGAAGGTTCAGGAAGAGTCCAATCTAGTCCAACAGCTTGGAGACCCATTTTGGACCCTCTTCCATCTCAAAAAGAAAGGAGGTTCAGATGACTAAAATTCGTGCGGACCAAATTCAGGTGGCCTATGACAATCACACCATTATTGATCACCTATCTCTGGAAATTCCAGAAGGGAAAATAACCACCATCATCGGTGCCAACGGCTGTGGTAAATCAACCCTGCTCAAGGCTCTAACGCGGATTCACCCACTTAAGAAGGGAAGAATCTACCTCGATGGTCAAGCCATTGCTAGTCTACCCACCAAGGAAATCGCTAAGAAATTGGCCCTTCTCCCTCAGCAAACCCAGGCTAGCAAGGGGATTTCTGTCTATGATCTCATTTCCTATGGTCGCTTTCCTCATCAAAAGTACCTGGGAAGCCTGACTAAGGAAGACCGCAATGCCATTCATTGGGCCATGGAGGTCACCAAGGTTACGGACTTTGCTAACTTGGATGTTGATAGCCTGTCTGGTGGTCAACGCCAAAGGGTCTGGATTGCTATGGCCTTGGCTCAGGATACCGACACTATCTTCCTAGATGAGCCAACCACCTATCTGGATATGAACCACCAGCTGGAAGTTCTGGAATTGCTCCAGAAACTCAACCAGAATACTGAAAAAACCATTGTTATGGTCCTGCATGACCTCAATCTATCCGCTCGCTTTTCTGATCTTCTGATTACCATGAAGGATGGTCAAATCCTCCATCAGGGTCCCGTTGCTCAGATTATGAGCGCTGACATTCTCAAGGAAATCTTCGGTATTAAGGCTCAGCTGACCGAAGACCCCATCACTAAACGTCCCCTACTGCTGACCTATCAGCTGATTAAATAGATAAGATTCACAGGAGAAATTCTATGAAAAAAATAATGACAGCCCTCTTTGCCCTTCTTGCTGTATTTGTCCTTGTGGCTTGTGGCAATAACAAGCAGGCTCATAAAGACGAAGCCCTTTCATCCATGCCAAAGATTTCTGGCTTCACCTACTATGGCAAGGTTCCAAAAAATCCTAAGAAAGTGGTTAATTTTGCTTACTCCTATACTGGCTACCTGCTTGAGCTGGGTGTCAATGTCTCCAGCTATTCCTTGGATAACGAAATCAATAGCCCGGCCTTTGGTGATAAACTCAAGAAGGCTAAAAAATTGACCTCTGAAGATACCGAAGCGATTGCAGCCCAAAAACCAGACCTGATTATCGCCTTTTCAACGGATAAGAATATCAAGCAACTCAAAGAAATTGCTCCCGTCCTAGTCATTGAGTACGGTAAACGCGACTACCTACAAATGCTGACGGACCTGGGAAAGGTTTTTGACAAGGAAGACAAGGCCAAAACCTGGTTGACCAACTGGAAGAAGAAAACAGCTCAAGCTAAGGAAGAATTAAAGAGCTACCTGCCTGAAAATACCAGCTTCACCGTTATGGACTTCTATGATAAGGACATCTACCTCTACGGAAAAAATTGGGGGCGCGGTGGCGAACTTATCTATGATGCCCTGGGCTACTCTGCCCCACAAAAGGTCCAAGATGATGTCTTTAAAACAGGCTATTTCGGAGTTTCCCAAGAAGTCCTCGGCGATTATATCGGTGACTACGCCCTCCTCAATGTTAGCAAGGCAACCAAGAACTCAGCTGCTTCCCTGAAAGAAAGTGATGTTTGGAAAAATATTCCAGCCATTCAAAACAAACACGTCCTAGAAGTTGAAGAAGAGCTCTTCTACTTCTCCGACCCTATGTCGCTTGACAAACAGCTTCCTGCCTTCGTCAAGGCTGTCAAAGAAGCCAATTAGATTGGAAAACACTATGAAGAAGAAGCCTTCTCTTCTGAAACAAAAGAATAAGCCAAATCTTACTTGGCTTGTTTTTTTCGTCATTCTCCTATTATTTACCTTGGCCTGCTACCTTTCCTTGCGCTTTGGAGCCGTCAACTATAGTCAAGCCCAACTTTGGCAGATCCTGGAACATCCTTTTACGAATTCGGCTATGCAGGACATTGTTATTGATTTACGTCTACCCAGGCTCCTAGCGGCTATCCTAGTTGGGGCAGCCATGTCTCAGGCTGGTGCCATTATGCAAGGGGTGACCCGCAATCCCATTGCCGACCCAGGCTTACTCGGCATCAATGCTGGTGCTGGGCTGGCCCTGATTTTAGGCTACGCCATCTTCGGCAGTCTCCATTACAATCTCATTCTCCTGCTCTGCCTCTTGGGGTCTCTCTTGGCGGCCCTCCTAGTTCTGGGCTTGTCCTATCAGCCTAGACGAGGCTACCATCCCATTCGCCTGATTTTAGCTGGAGCCATGGTGGCTACTCTCTGCTCTGCCATAGGTCAAGCTGTCACCCTCTACTTCAATCTAGAAACCAATGTCATCGGCTGGCAGGCTGGAGGCTTCTCACAAATCAATTGGAAGATGCTGGCCATAGTCGGTCCTCTGATTATTCTAGGGCTAGTTCTAGCTCAGCTTTTCTCCCACCAGTTGACTATTCTCAGCCTGGATGAGACAGTCTCCAAATCTCTGGGCCAAAGGACCAACACCATCAGTTTTCTACTTCTGGGCATTGTCCTCCTCTTGTCAGCTGGGGCCGTAGCTCTGGTTGGTAGTATCGCCTTTATCGGTCTGATTATTCCCCATTTCATTCGGGTTTTCATCGTCCGAGATTACCGCTACCTGCTCCCCTTAACAGCCTTTACCGGAGCCACTTTTATGATTTATGTGGATCTCCTCAGTCGTATCCTCAATCCTCCGACAGAGGTTCCTATTAGTGCCATTGTCTGCCTAGCAGGACTACCTTGCTTCCTCTGGCTGGTTAGAAAAGGAGGCGACTTATGATGGCCAAGAAATCTTCCCTCAAAGTGCTAATCCTCCTGACCGCCTTATTGCTAACCGTCATATACCTTTCTCTTTCGCTGGGCTACAGTCATTCCTCTCTCACGGACCTTGGACGACTCTTGATTGGTCAGGGAGAACAGGCTCAAAATTTTATTATTACTCAGATTCGCTTGCCTCGGATTCTGGCCTGTCTAGTCGGCGGTGGTTCCCTAGCCCTAGCAGGTGTCCTTTTGCAGACCCTAACCAGGAATCCTCTAGCGGACTCTGGTATCCTGGGAATTAATGCTGGGGCAGGTTTGGTCATGACCATCATGATTGGCCTATCAGCAGATACTAGCTTGGAGGCAACCGCTTCTCTCCCCCTCTTTGCCATGCTAGGGGGAGCAGCCACTATCCTTCTCGTCTACCTTGTATCGCTGCAGAAAAATCACAGCATAAACCCCAACCGCTTGATTATCACGGGAGTTGGAATTTCCAGTATGCTATCAGGCTTTATGGTAGCCATTCTCAGCTTGACGGATGACAATAAGATGACCAGCATTATCTCCTGGCTCAGTGGCAAGATTACAGGTAATGACTGGACCAGTCTGGCCATCTTCGCTCCCCTCTTAATCATCCTTTGGCTTCTAACCTTTAGTCGAAGCAGGGCCCTCAATATTATGGCTCTCAATGAGCAAACAGCCCTGGCTCTGGGACTGCGCCTGCAAAGGGAACGCCTCATCACCCTGAGTCTAGCGACTGCTCTAGCTTCACTTAGCGTCGTTCTGGTCGGTAATATCACCTTCGTAGGCCTGGTTGCTGGCCATATTAGCCATCGTCTCCTCGGTAGCCAACACCAAAATAGCCTACCAGCCTCGCTGATTATTGGCATGATTCTTTTGACGAGCTCGGATACTATCGGCCGCCTGCTGCTGGTTGGAACAGGTATTCCAACAGGTATCATCGTCTCGGTCCTCGGTGCCCCTTATTTTCTCTATCTGATGCTAAAAACAGATAAGTAACGGTTCAAAAGGTCGAAAAACTGGGTATTAATACCAGTGAAAAAGTCAAGTGTCAAGAAAGCTGACTAGTAATCAGAGAAAAAGTTTTATATAAGAAAAAACGAATGCAAGGATTCATAGAAGAATAGCAAGCCTGGCATTCGTTTTTTTGTGTTCATAAAATTCATTTTCCTCGGTTCTACAAGGAAGGGTCTCACATGATTCTTCCTTTTAGTCCTTTTTTAACAGGCGCTTGTTAAAGAGCTTTTGCTTGGGTGACATCAGGAAACTGATTAGGAAAATAGCTGTTGAGGTCAAGACGATGGTGGAGCCAACAGCCAGATTAAAACTATAACCGATAAAAAGTCCCAAAACTGACGAAAGCGCTCCTAGCCCGGCAGATAAAATCACCACCATCCGAAGACTATTGGCAAATAGATAGGCCGTTGCTGCGGGGGTTATCAAGAGAGCAACGATTAAAATAGTTCCAACACTCTGCATAGCCGTTACCGAAACCACCGTTAAAAGGATCATCAGAAGGTAGTGGTAAAAATCAACTCTGATTCCCATGGTTCTGGCTAGGGTAGGGTCAAAAGTGGTTAGCAAAAGCTTTTTGAAGAAAAGCAAGAGAAGCCCTAAGACCAGGGTTGAAACAAGCAAGGTCAGCCACTTATCACTATCTTGTACGGCAAGAATATTACCAAATGGAAGAGACCCGTCGAACTATTGGCCAGACCAATAAGGATTACTCCCAGAGCTAGAAAGGAGGAAAAAGTAATACCGATTGCTGCATTCCCTTTAATGAAACTATTTTCTTTGATGAAGGTGATAATGATAGCCGCCAGTAGCCCGCAAGCAATTGCCCCAAAGAAAAATTAATTCCCAGCATATAGGATAGGGCAACTCCCGGTAAAACAGCGTGGGAAATGGCATCCCCCATCAGGGACAGGGAACGCAAAATAATAAAGGGGCCAAGGGCACCAGCCACTAAACCGATAGCCAGAGCCGTTACCAAGGCATTTTGTAAAAAAATGATAGGTCCCAAGGCCAGACAAAAATTCACCTAACATTCTAGACCTCCCCCAAGAAAACTAGGTTCCCAAAGGCTCGCTTCAAGTTATCCACCGTGAAATTAGTCTCCACAGGACCATAAGCAACCAGCTCTTTATTCAAGATGATAAGCTGGTCAAAGTAATTCCTGACCCTACTTAAGTCATGATGAACAATCAAAATCAGTTTTCCATTAGCTTTCATCAGCCTCAAAAGCTCAACAATGATTTTCTCACTAAGGGCATCAACTCCAACAAAGGGCTCATCCAAAATGATAATATCAGCTTCTTGGACCAGGCAGCGTGCGAGTAGGGTGCGTTGAAATTGACCACCAGAAAGTTCAGACAGGGCCGCATTGGCGAAGTCCGTCAGACTAACTTCCTCTAGTGCTTGGCTCACCTTCTGCCAATCCTCCTTAGTCAAACAGCCAAAGGGCAACCGGCCTTGATAGCGTCCTAGACTGATGCACTCCTTGACCGTTATGGGAAAGTTATGGTCAAGCTGGCTTCTCTGTTCTAGGTAAGCGATCTTTTTGCTTGAAAGGTCCACCTGGCCTTGTGACGGTATTAAGCCCAAGATGGCCTTAATCAGCGTTGACTTGCCAGCCCCATTAGGACCAATCAGGCCAACAAGTCCTGCCTCCTTTAACTCAAAACTTACCGATTCTAAAATTTTCTTGTCTTTCTGATAGCTGACATCAAGATTCTTCACACTTAACATAGGAACCCTCCTCATTGACTAAGTTCCTGGGCAATCTTTTCCAGATTCCATTTCATCATGGCATAGTAACTATCCCCTTCTTGCCCTTGCTTTGCAATAGAGTCTGTAAAGATTTTCGCATAAATGGGAACCCCACTATCCTTTGAGACGGCCTTCATGGGACGATCATCCACACTTGATTCGACAAAAAGGGCCGCTGGCTTTTGCTGTTTTAGCTTGTCTACCAGACTTCTGATCTGCTCAGGACTTCCCTCTTCCTCTGTGTTAATCTCCCAAATATAAGCAGAAGGCACTCCGTAAGCCTTGGAAAAATATTTAAAACAACCTTCGCTGGTTACAATCAGCTTCCTGCTTTCTGGAAGACCAGCAAATTTTCTTTTGGCCTCCTCATCTAGCTTAGCCAGTTTTGTAAGGTAGCTATCACGATTCCTTTCATAAAATTTCTTATTTTTTGGATCCTTAGCTATCAATTGCTTGGCAATATTTCTAACATAGATGGCGCCATTTTCTAAATTCAGCCAAGCGTGTGGGCCTTCCTTGCCCCTTTCATTTTGCCCCTCTAGGTAGATGACATCCACACCATCGCTGACAGCGAAGTAATCCTTATTTTTCTTCTTTTGAGCATTCTTGACTAATTTACTAAACCAAGCCTGAGCACCATCCTCAAGATTAATCCCATTGTAAAAAATCAAATCCGCTTGAGAAGTCCTTTTGACATCCTCAGGTAGAGGTTCGTATTCATGGGGGTCCTTTCCTACAGGAACTATGCTATGTAGGTCAACCCTATCACCAGCAAACTCCTTGGTCATATCAGCAATAATTGAATTGCTAGCTACCACCTTCAATTTTCCCTGAGATAAATTTCTTATTGAACAAGCTTCCAAACTTAAGATAGCAAAGAACATCAGGGCACCTCTAAAAACCCCAAACTTTTAAATTAAAGTGTTGATTTAGCAACAATTGTAACGACAAAATCGCAATTTTATTGAGTATTTAGAGGTGCCCATCAGTAATAGTAAAAAGCATTTTCTCATCTTTCTTCCTCCCTTCCTCCCAAACCATCAATAAATAACTGTATTTATTTTTATGATTAAGTGTGGTTAATTATATTTTTATGGTAATTTACAAATGATATTTTGTCAACTAGAATTTTAATTTGCTATAATATTGATAAGAAAGTGAGAAAGCTATGACACCCAATCGAGAAGACTACCTAAAATGCATTTACGAACTTAGCCAGAGTCAAGCAAAAATGACCAATAAGGAAATTGCGCAAGAGATGGGTGTATCAGCCCCTGCGGTCTCAGAAATGGTTAAAAAAATGATTAGCGAAGGGCTAATCAAAAAGGATAAAGAGGCTGGCTATCGGTTGAATCATAAGGGGCTAGCCTTGGTGTCCGACCTCTATCGTAAGCACCGCTTGATTGAGTCCTTTCTGGTCAGGGACCTCCATTATACAGCCGATGAAATTCATCAGGAGGCAGAGGTGCTGGAGCATACGGTATCTACAACCTTTATTGACCGCTTGGAGGAGAATCTAGGTTACCCAGACTTCTGCCCCCACGGCGGTAGCATTCCCAAGAGAGGGGAAATCATCAAGGAGCACTATCAGAAGTCCTTGGGACAAGTCGTGGAGGAGGGAACCTATCTGATTGGTCGCATCCATGACCAGCTTCAACTTTTAAACTATCTTGATAGCCACCAACTTCACATTAATCAGCTTATCGAAGTAAGAGCCATTGATGACTATGCCCAAACCTACACCATCTATTACGATAAAAAGGAGCTCACCATTCCTCAATCCATCGCCCAAGAAATCTATGTTGAAAAACAATAAAAAGGAAAAAACTTCCAGTTTCACGCATTCGCTATTGGTTTCACCGGTAGTGGGTTCCCCGTGGGACTTTCACCCCAGATGTACAACATACCCATCGTACTCAAAAATCCATGCTCCAAAAGCGGAACATGGATTTTTTGGGCTTTCGAAAAGAGCTTGAGGCAACACTACCTCTTGGATTATCCCTCAGACTTATTGGCCTACTGCCTTAAAAGTTAACCCCTCTTCATCAAAAACCATTTGCAGGCTGTAGACCCCCGGGTCTTCTTCCCTAATATAGCCAAGCAAGGCCAAGAGCTCAACAAAAATGTCTGAGCGTCTCTGCTTGACCAAGTCCTTCTTAGCAAATTTCAACAGGAAGCTGGTCATATATTTAAGGGCATAGTCGGGATTGACATCTCCTAGTATTTCATATACTTCTTCTTGCTCTTGGGATAGGGGAGCACCTGAGCTCATTTTATGAAAATAATTGGAAAGGGTTGGACGATTCCGCTCAAAGTCTGTCTCCTCAATAAGGACAGCCTGGTTGGTTTTATTAGTCAACTTGGTTTCAAATCTTAAAGCTTGGAGGGCCTGATAAAGAGGACTTGAGCTTTCTAGAATAAGTTGTTCATCCAAAGCTACAGCCTTAACATCTGTAAAAGGAGGTAGATTTAAATAATAGCGACGGTCTCGGCGTTGAATATAGCCAGCCTGAATGAAGTCTTCAAGCTGGCGATCTAGATGGTCAATTTCAGAGAAATCCCGCTTGATTTGTCTTAGGCTAACATCATCCTTTCCAGCCAAATAATTGATAAGTTCTTGAAAAAAGGGGCGACGGGTCAGTTTGTCAGGATTTATAACAAGCAGCAAGATAAGTCTCCTAGAGATGATTAAATAGTTGGGTTAAGTCAGGCAATTGGCAGAGGGGTAAAGTCCTTGGGACTCCCAAAACTAGCTGTCAATTGGCCCTTTTGCAAAATATGCCCTCCCATGGCTTTCAGTAGTTGCCCTTTTCTGGTCCATCTGCTCAAGGAGAGGCTTTCATCCAAAGCATAGACCGTAAAACGATAGTCATGCGTTTGTCCTAGAGGTGGCTTGGGTCCTGCATAACCGTGCCAACCGTAGGCAATTCCCTGTCTAGCTCCTTGAGGCGTCTCAGGGGCAAAACCATGAGGAATCTTAGCAGGAATCCGACTAGAAGCTGGCAAGTTCCAAATCAGCCAATGGGTAAAATTCTTCTTCAAAGGGTGATCCAGATCCTCCAGAATAATAGCCAAGCTCTTGGCTTGGGGTGTGAGATTCTTTAGCAGGAATTCTGGAGAGATATTGTCACCCTTTCCGGTATGTTCCAGAGAAAATTCACCACCATCTAGAATTGTCGGACAAGTCACTCTCAAATTTTCCATGCCAGAACCACCTCTAACTAGTCTAGGATTATAGGACTATTATATCATTTTTAGGCCAATCTCAAGGCATAGAGAAGGAGTAAATCTACTAGGGCAAGCAAGGCATAAATAGCTCCTACTGGATCTCTGTAGAGCAGCAAGAACCCCAGGGTTCCCAAACTAAAAATAAAGATTTCTAGGCAAATTTTAGAAAAACCTTTCAGAGCAAAGGGAGATTTAGGAGCCCCATAACGTCCCCAGACAATAATTATCAGAAGGCACATAAAAGCAAGAGCAAGCTTCAGCCAATAGGTCTTCTGAGTAAAGAGGCCACCTAATAACCCTAAAATAGTTACCAGCTCCAATATAAATCTTATGCCGACGATAGTAATTGATAAGACTTTCATATCAATTTATTTCTCACCTCTTAGGACAGTGTAACCAAGATAGTCTGTTACAACCTCTCTGAGTCGGTTATTATAGCTACTTCCATCTATTGCATAATTGGCAACCATCCCTTGCATAAAGAAATAGAGTCCACGAGCGATATTCAATTTTTGTAAGTCCGTTAAGCTCTTTGGAAGTAAGTCATTAAGGAGTTCTTCCAAGAGGCGAAAACACTTTATTCTCAAGGTATTAACTGGATTATCAAATTTTTCCAACTCTACTCGCTCACCATCTACTAAAAATAGGAGTTTGTTGGTACTTTGATGTGTAAAAGCAAAATCCAGATAGGCATGAGCCATTAGTAGCAGTTTATCTTGAGAAGCTTGACCATCTTCCATAATTTTCTTCAAGGTCTTATAAAGCTCTTCCAAAGAGGTCTGGGTCACCTCATAGAGAATCTCATCCTTGTTTTTAAAGTAAAGGTAAATTGCCGTGTGGGAGCAACCCGCTTGTTTGGCTATCTCTCGAACACCGACACTAGAATAGGACTTTTTTTGAAAAAGAACTTTAGCGGCTTCAATAATCCTTTGTCTTGTATCATTTGCCATTATCAAGTCTCCTTATTTTTATACCAATCTGCTTTTTCCAACTCATCCAAGGCATTTCTCACCTCACCACCATGGCACACGCTCAATAAAGCTTGGGGATAAGCTTGCAAGAGATTCTGAGCAGTCGTTAAAGCTTCTGACATGTCAGCCGTATAGGCCTTCATTGGAGGACGTAGGGCGCCTCTTCGGTTAGTTGTCAATAGGTCGCCAGCAATTAGAACTTTATCCTCTTCATGAAAATAGCAAGTATGACCAGGGGAGTGGCCTGGAGTCCAAAGTGGGGTTAGGCCAGCTCTGGCTAACGTTTCCTGTGCTCCTTCATCCTGTAAGTTTCTCAGAAGTCCAGCATCAAATTTTACTTTTTCTAGATTTTTCCGCCTTGGATAGGGTTTCTCCTTTAATAAATAAGGGAGTTCCCGATTATCTATGTAAATAGGCATCCTAGGATGTAGCTCCAATAGTCTAGCCACTCCACCTACATGATCTGAATGACCATGAGTTAAAAAGACACCCTCAATCTCAATATCTGGAAAATACATTTTTAAAAGATACGTTACCATCTTCTTCATGCCAGTATCTATCATGAAAAAGTGCCCATCTTTTTCTACCAGCCAAATGCTGACAATAAAAAGTCCAATATCAAATTCCACCTTGGTGATGTGACGACTGATTTCCTTTTTCTTCGAAATTAACCTATAAATCCAATCATTCATTTTAACAATCCTCTCATTTCCAACAACTAACCGCTGGTTAGTTGTTGGAAAAAGTATATCATACATCAATTATTTGTCAAACTAATACTCTTCGAAAATCAAAATTCTCCATCGTTAACTCACCTTGCCGTACTCCAGTACTGTCTTCAGTTCGTTGCCTCGGCTAATTTCGATTTTCATTGAGTATAAAAAAGTAAACCACACAGATTTACTTTTTAGCTTACCTTTTATTCTTGACCGAACAAGATTATCGCTCGCCTTACTTCTGCCCTTTCATCTCTACTGGCTTGGTCCATTTGGTCGGTCGTCACCACTTTCTTGTCGATATAGAGACAGTCACAAACTGGTCCATGAGTGGCTAAGGTTTGCTTACGAAGAAAAAGATAATGACCTGCCTTAGCAAATTCATAGTTCAAGGCACACATGGCAGGAACCAATTCTGGCATACCACGGCTAGTCAAATAGGCACACGCTCCACAACGACTAAAGGTTGCCAAAAAACGCCTCCTTCCTGGTTCAACTTGGTACTGCCAAGTAAAGGGATGATTGGCCTTCTGACTTTTCTTCGCTTGCCTGATTTGCTTACGGATAGCTGACTGCGTTAGGGGCTTTCTATGTCTCAGCCCCCATGAAATTAATTTGGAGCCCATCACAAGCTCCTGATAAAAGTCGGTCATAGCCTGGATACTAGGTTTGGGCTGACAGTATTGATAGACGGCTCCTAACATGATTGCATGGGTCAAGATAAGAGGCAAAATATCGTTGGGGCCATACTCTGGTAGGCTAGCTAATTCTGCCTTATAGGTTGCTAAGATTTGTTTATAGG
>SKER01002585.1_pt1 | contig 11608 bp, 11 predicted proteins | sample 4826961 | NCBI WGS metagenome assembly SKER01 (sample SAMN11008804, study PRJNA524170) | human gut metagenome | biome: Human fecal sample; material: Feces; isolation source: fecal sample from pouch patient p47 | host: Homo sapiens | place: Israel: Tel-Aviv | collected 2016-11-16
AATTAATATTTATTAATAATATTTTAAAAAAACTCTTGCAATTCCCTGTAGAATGACGTATAGTATATGAGACAAATGACGAAAAATTTAGGAGGATATATAGAATGAGTAAAGAAAAAGTAGTTTTAGCCTATTCAGGTGGTCTTGACACTACCGCAATCATCCCTTGGTTAAAAGAAACATATGATTATGACGTAGTATGCTGCTGCGTTGACTGTGGACAGGGCGAGGAGCTTGACGGATTAGAAGAACGTGCCCTCTACTCCGGTGCTTCTAAATTATATATTGAAGATATCACCGATGATTTCTGTGAGAACTACATCATGCCATGTGTACAGGCAGATGCTGTATATGAGAACAAATACCTTCTTGGAACTTCCATGGCTCGTCCGGGAATCGCTGCCAAGTTAGTAGAAGTTGCCCGTAAAGAGAACGCTGTTGCTATCTGCCACGGTGCTACTGGTAAAGGTAACGACCAGATTCGTTTCGAACTTGGTATCAAAGCTTTAGCTCCTGACTTAAAGATCATCGCTCCATGGCGTGATGACAAATGGCAGATGGATTCTCGTGAAGCAGAGATTGAATACTGTAAAGCACATGATATTCATCTTCCGTTCTCTGTAGATAACAGCTACAGCCGTGACCGTAACTTATGGCACATCAGCCATGAAGGACTTGAACTTGAAGATCCTGCATGTGAGCCAAACTACGACCATTTATTAGTATTAGGTGTTTCTCCTGAGAAAGCTCCAGATGAACCAGAATACCTTACAATGACATTTGAAGCTGGTGTTCCTAAGACAATCAACGGCGAAGAGATGAAGGTTGCTGACATTATCCGTAAGTTAAATGAATTAGGCGGCAAACATGGTATCGGTATCGTTGATATCGTTGAGAACCGTGTTGTAGGTATGAAGTCCCGTGGTGTTTATGAGACTCCAGGCGGAACAATCCTTATGGAAGCTCACAGACAGTTAGAGGAACTCGTACTCGACCGTGACACTATGGCAGTAAAGAAAGATATGGGTAACAAGCTTGCTCAGGTTGTATACGAAGGAAAATGGTTCACACCACTTCGTGAAGCAATCCAGGCATTCGTTGAATCCACACAGAAATATGTAACTGGTGAAGTTAAATTCAAGCTTTACAAAGGTAACATCATCAAAGCCGGAACAACTTCTCCATATAGTCTTTACAGTGAGACACTTGCTTCCTTTACAACAGGCGATCAGTATGACCACCATGATGCGGAAGGATTCATCACATTATTCGGACTTCCATTAAAAGTTCGTGCGATGAGAATGCAGGAATTAGAGAAAAACCACAATAAATAATTCTGAGTTGCTGCAGGCAGGAGACGCCCACTGAAAGGGATTGCCTAAGACAGACGACGTGATTGCAAGTGTTGCCTCGTTAAAATCACTCATCCACTGAAAGGGATTGCCTAAGACAGACGACCCGTGGAAAAGGCCACTATAGAAAATGGACAAATAGTCGCGAACGCACAAAATGCTCAGCCGCATTTTTGCTGCTCCGATAGTCCATTTTCTATAGTGGCCTTTTTCACGGGTCTGTTTTCTGGCTAACTTTTTCAGTGGGCGTCTACCTTGCCTGCGGCAAACCAGAATTTTTGCAAAACCATTGACTTTTCTGTTAAATTATGTATATTATATAGATGAAGAATCTTTCAACATATATCAGAATGGAGGTAGCGCATATGCCAGATTCTACGATGTTACAATCAAAAGATTTGCAGGAACGCTACGAAAGATATAAAGCTAAGATAAAGAACTTTACGATAATGAATGATATCTTCATGCGGAATGTATTGAAGAAAAAGGAATGTACAGAATACATCTTACAGGTTATTATGGAAGATGAAGGGATTACGGTTATTGACCAGACTTTACAGAAAGATTATAAAAACCTGCAGGGGCGTTCTGCCATTTTAGACTGTGTGGCAAAGGATACCAGCAACAGACAGTTTAATGTGGAGATTCAGGGTGATAATGAAGGGGCTTCCCCTAAGAGGGCTCGATACCACTGCGGTTTATTAGATATGAACATCCTGAATTTCGGAGAGTCTTTTGATGCTCTTCCGGACACCTATGTCATCTTTATTACCAGAAATGATATATTAGGCTTTCATTTACCAATCTATCATATTAATAAAGAAGTCATCGAAACCAAAGAGCCATTCGATGACGGACAACATATCATCTACGTGAACGCAAGCAGAAGAGATTCTACAGAATTAGGTCACCTGATGCATGATCTGCACTGTAAAGATGCCAGTGAAATGTATAGCGATATCCTGTCTACAAGAGTACGGGAATTAAAAGAATCTGAGAAGGGAGTGGAGGAAATGTGTAAAGAATTAGAAGAAATTTATAATGAAGGGGAACAATCCGGTGTACAAAAAGGTATACAAAAGGGTGAATTAAAAAAAGCAAGAGAGACTGTCTTTGCCCTTCTTGAAATGGGTATGCCTTTAGAACAAATTACAAAAGCAGTAAAAATCCCGCTGACAACTGTTCAAAGCTGGATTGCGGAAACAAAATTCTAATTTGCCAGTGTAGCTGACGGGGAGATAAACAGACGCCCCAGCCATAGCACAGCCCATCGAAAGCAGAGAATCTATAAAATTGTGACTTGGAGCAAGCTCTTAATACGAGCGCGGTAAGCGAATATTAAGAGTGCAGGGATACGGAACAATTTTATAGATTTTCTGCTTCCGATGGGCGTCTACCTTTCCTGCGGCAAAATAGAATTTATTTTTTTATCTTGATTTTTACGCTCTGTTTTTTGCCACTTCCATCCGTTGCCATAGCGGTAATCTTAACAGTTTTGCCCTTAGCATTTTTCTTCGTTTTCACAATTCCCTTGGCATTTACTGTGGCATACTTTGTATTGCCGGATGTCCAGCGAAGCTTTGTATTCGCCTTCTTGGTGGCGGTGACTTTGGCTTTTAATTTTAGTTTTTTGCCTGCCTTTACGGATTTGCTTCCTGTAATCTTGACTTTCTTTACGATTCCTTTCATCGATGTGATCTGCCAGGAGGCGGACTTTCTGCTACCATCGGTTGCGGTTGCTGTAATGGTTACCTTTTTACCGCCTGTGTTTTTCTTTAAGGTAACTATGCCGCCCTGTGTTACGGTGGCAACCTTTGTATTACTGGATTTCCATGTTAGCTTCTTGTTGGAGGCATTGGCTGGTAAAACGGTTGGTTTTAGTGTGACTTTTTTACCTGAAGCAATCTGTTTGGAGATGGCGGAGAGGGTAATCTTCTGTATTTTTTTGTTGCTGGTATCTGGCTTAACAACTGCTGTCTTTTTTTGTTTGATTACGAAATTGCACAATTGGACACCCTCATAATCTCCGATTCCTGCAATCCATATATTTCCCTTTCCCGGTTTGATATTATTATTATATTCTAATTCATAATCCGTATCAGCCTTTAACAAGAGACCTTTATATCTCACTTCCACTGCCGGTCTTATCTCTTGCCCTGTTTCTGTATGCTCTTTTTTGTAAGAGACACTGGCTTCCCCGATATCCTTTTTCTTTGCAACAGAATAAATAACTTTAAACACATTGTTTTCACCTAATATTTGTTTGATATTGGTTTCTACTGGTGTATAACCGGCGATTTCCGGAATGGATAACGTGATAGTTTTGCCGGTAGTGCCGCTTCCTGTCACATTTTCATGTATCTTCTCTCCACATGTATCCTGATAGAGAACAGTGTACTCGCATTGTTCCGATCGAACCTGTACTGTTGTTTTTGTCTTAACACCATTATAATATAAAACAACTTCGTTCCTGCCAATTTGCTTTGCGGTAAAATCTCCGGTAAATCCTTCTTTGATGTCCTTTGTTGTTCCATCCACATAGGTTACTGTTAATTCTAAGCCGGTAAGATCAATTGGTTCTGACATAGCATATTCTGTCTTATCCATATTTTTCTTTACAGATATAGCTGTCACCGTCTTTTCTCTTCCAGTGAATGTATTTCCGTTTTGTTCTGCATAATTATGTGCCTGTGAGTCAGCAGCTGCTTCTATAGATATATTATCTCCAAAGGCATTTTCATTAATAGTATTTACAGTATCCGGAACATTGATTATACTTAAATCTTCGCAACCAGCAAATGCATTTGTTTCAATTGTTTTTAATCCATTTTCTAAAAATACCTGTTTTAATGCAGTACAGTCCTGGAACGCTCCCTCTTTAATCGTAGTTACTGTATCTGGAATAGTAACCGCAAACGCTTCTGTTTTATTATCAAATAAGTCTGTATTGACAGCCTCTACCTCGTATCCATCCACTTCTGATGGAATATCCAGACAATAACTATCTTCATTCTCCATTGCCATAACATTTAGTGCAAATGGAGAGCTTACTCTTGCACTTTTACCTGTACCTGGATTCACTTTAGTGATTGTTGCTTTATCTCCAGACAATGTATATGAATACGAAGCATTTGCATTTTGCAGACAGGACTGAATGTAGTTCTTATATGTCAGTTTCGATTCATATTTCTTAATATCCTTTTTTAATTTCTTATAATAAGAATCAGAGCCAGAATAATCCTCCATATATCCCGGTGTTTGGAGCATACACGAAAGATACAGTTCAAACGCATCCTGATAATTGTTTTTGAGTGTTGCCGTATTATATACATTGTTAGCTATATTCAATCGCTGATTGCTTACTGCAAGCTTCAACCAACTCTGATCAAGTAATGCATACTGTACTTTCAGATAATCCTGTACATCAATCACTCCAGCTTTTTTAAGAATAAAATTCAAGCCAGTATAAATAAGATCAACTACCGCAACCGTTACCGATGCTGTCGTTCCTGCTCCTGTTACCTTCGCTGTAATCCATCCGATAGCATCGGTGATTCCACTGGTATCAAGCATTTCTAATGCAAAATTTACTGCATCCTGTCTTTTTATTTTTTCGTAATTAATCTTTAATCCCTGATAAACAGTGCTATCCTTATCCACCAGTGACATATAATGTTTTTGTGTATCTTCTGTTGTGATACGAAGAATCTCTATTGATACAGCAACCTGATAAGCTGAAATTGCTTTTCCAGACGTTTTAAATACTGAGGATACTTTTTTCATTACCTCTGATGATTTTAATATCTTTTTTAAATCCTGCTCTACTTTCAGATCATCACCATAGGAAAAAATAGCATTAATCGCTTTGGCAAATTCTTCAATGTCCTCATCTTCAGCAACCCATTCCAGCGTATCCCCGACTTTACCAGAACCCTTTTTTAACAGGCTCACAACCTTTTTACTCTTGCTCAGAGAATCGGTTGCCTCATCATATACATTGGCACAATAATCTGAATATTCTTTTGCATGATTGACATAATCTAATGCCAGTGCAGACTGCACTTTTTCTGCCTGAATATTTTTATTGAAAGCCTTACTAACAAGAGATTCTCCGATTCTCTTTAACTGACCTGATATCCCATCGCTCATAACTGTTCTCGCTGCAATTGATATATCGTCCCATTTACAGTTTCTACTTACATCTGACATATCCGTCCATAACGTTTCAAACATTTTATTGTATGTTGTATTATTCAGATATTTGCAATATTCTGGCGTAAAAAGCATATCTTCTGTTACTTTCGTTGGTGTAGTGGTAGTCTCTCCTTCTGGCTTTCCCGGATTCACAGGATTATCACTGCCGCTCTCCCCGGACTTCATCGCATCCGAGCATACCGTTCCGGCGTAGGAATAGAGATTGGAAGATGAGAGATTCAAATGCAAAGCGGGCCGCACACCGGCAGTAACATTGTCGACATGACTGCCCCACCCAGCGACCCAGCCACTATAATTCACTTTGGCCGCATAATTGCCATCGTAGCCCGGCGAGCGAAGCCACCACCAAATATTCCCATTGTACTCTGTATCCGTATCATGATTTCTCCCTGCCCCCATTGCATACGCATAGGTACTGCATCGGCTCCTTCTCGCTTCATCATTTGTATAGCGGTCTTTTACATTTACAAAACCATAGCTTGCTGCCGTATCTGTACGATCGACTTCTGAGTCAGAGAGGAGGAATACTTTATCTGAGGTATTATTTCCACCCGTTGTTCCATAATAAATACCGTTATCATTTACAACATTTGTTGTCTTAATAACATTTCTTTGCGTGGACGTAAAGGCAGAATTAATAAAGTTATTTCTGCTGTAATCTGTCTCTGGCTGATTCACAGATGCCCCATAACCGTTCAGCCAGCTTCGCATACTGCTACTTTCCCATGTCACAGCTTGATCATTTGTATTATACATCTGGTCATCCAACGCAACATCAGCAAGGAGAAGTGCATCGTTGCCATTCCTGTTTAAAACACGCCATTTAATCGGTTCGTATTTAAAATAATGATAAGTTTTATAGCTACTGTTCCAGTTATAATAGAAAGAACTATCACTGGTGGCATATGTCGCATCTTCCCCCTTTAATCTGCGATACTTCGTTTCTCCAATCCTAATATCATTATTTTCATCCCAGCCTGTCGCATTTTTCAATGTATTATAAATACTGCCATCTTTGGATGTTATCTCACTCTGAGGATATTTTCCGAAGTACACACAGTCCCAGGTGACTTTCTGTCCGGCATCCATGGAGGAATCCTTTACGATTCTTGGGTTTCTTATATTCTCTGCCGCATTTACCTTTGGCAGTGTTACTGGGATATCTGCCAGACTGACTCCCGGCGGACAGAATCCCGCGAGCATTGCCACTGACAGGACGAATGCCATGATGCGGGATAAATTCATGTGTTGTCGTTGTTTGTTCATAGATTTTCCTCACTTTCTCCTTTGGGCTTGTTTTTATGAAAAAGGTCTTGATAGGCCTTTTTTCGCTCCTCCTCAGTCTCCTTTGAAAGAATCAGGTGACTATTTAAATTCTTTCTCAGATTCCATGTGTTTCCATGAGAAAGATGTCCTCTGTAACTGGCAAGGCTCCTCTCTATCGCCTCCCTGTCCATCTTTCCCTCTCTATATGCATGACGGAATCTTTTCAGCTTGCGCTTCATCCTCCCTTTATTACTGCTTCGCAGCTTACGGATTACCTTCCCTGTATCTGTCAGGTAAAAATGGAATCCAAGATAATCAATTCCCTGTGACAGACGGTCAAGTCCGTCAAGGTAACATGATGCAAATCAGGAACTGGTCTAGTGCGTTCCCTTTCCCACTCTACTGGCTGAATTATCGTAAATCAGATGTCTCTCCATATAGGGTGCTATCACATTATCACACAAACTGTGCTGTACAATCCGGTCTCTGTAATGCATGGCATAGATTGTTCTTGGTTTGGGATCATATATCTCAAATCTTCGGTATCCGCTTAACCTATATGTTCCATTATAAAGCTCTTTTTGCAGTTGTACAAGATTTTCCGACAGATTCAGTTCAAATTGTATCACTTCATACTTTTCTCTCTTACCACTTCTTGACTTTTTATGTGCTTCATACAGGTTTTCAAATGTAATCATTGTATAAAACTGTTCATTCATTTTTTTCTTCCTTAATACCGGGAAGGATATTTCTATCCCTCAAAGTCAGAAAAAGCCATGCTGTTTCCTTCTCCGGCATTCTGTGTTCTTCCGGGTAACTTATCTGTCAGAAAATAGAATTTTCTCACTTCCCGGAAAGGGATTCGATTCCTTTGCAAATGGCACGGACACTTCCTGCTTAGGAAATATTTCAGGCCAGTTTCTTCGCAGAGCGGGCCGCACACCGTCATTATTATTGTTGACATTATTGCCATTCCTGTTGACCCAGCCATTATTATTCACTTCGGCCGCATTATTGCTATTGTTGCCCGGCGAGCGGAGCCACCACACAATCTTATCCCTTATATCTTCTCAGGTCACTCCGTGCCCAGACAGTTATCATCCTGTTTACTTCGTAAGCCTGTATCGATATCTGTTCATATTGTTTCGGTAAAATACACTGATTTTCTCTTGCATAATAAAGAAGATTACTATATAGTAAAGTAAATTTATGGAATTAAAGGATGATTGATTACAGATTCTCATGACTGGAAAGGCGATCTGGAACTTTTAAATTTTAAATATTATAATGATAGGCATTGCAGAAAATATTCCTGCCAAAGAAGAAAGCTATGAATTACATCGCCTGTTAGCAACTATTTTGTCATCGAATTTAGAAGCGAACGAGAAACTGGATATAATGGAAAGGGAATACCACATCCTCCTGGAAGATGATATAAGAGAGGAAGTGGAAGAAATGTGCAACTTAAGTCAGGGCATTAAAGAAAAAGCATATCAGAGTGGTTATGAATTAGGACATGAAAATGGTTATGAATCAGGACGTGAAAGTGGCTATGCAGAAATCATCTTTAAAATGTATGAATCAGGTCTGCCAATAGAACAGATATCTGCTATTACAAAATTGAGTGAAGATAAGATAAAACAACTATTAAAAGGTGTTTCTGAGAATGTCTTATTAAGGTAAAATCATAAAATCAAAGTTTTGTGCCATGGATTTAACAGACCAGAAAATTTTTTACAATAAATTTCAGCTATGCTCCAGCCATAGCACAGCCCACTGAAAATTTAGACAAAAAACAAAACCGTGAAAAGTCCACTATAGAAAATGGGATATGGGTGCAGCAAAAATGCGGCGGAGCATTTTGTGCGTCTGCGACGACTTTCCCAGTTTCTACAGTGGACCTTCCTACGATTCGTCCGGCTTAGTTAACCACTTTCAGCGGGCATCTGTCCAGACCATCCGTTCTCCTCGTCAACTCCGTTGACAATGCAATTTATAAATTATTTTTCTCAATATAGATGTCTATATATTTCATGGCATCTCTTCCATGATCTGCTGTCAAGAATTCCATTCCCTGTGAGCGAACATATTTATAGAACTTAATTAAAAGCTCTTCATTAATCGTAATGTTGTTTAGTCCATAGCACATCACTACATCCAGTTCTTTTTTCTCGATAGCTTCCATGATACGGCGAAAGCTTGGTCTGTCTGTATTCTCTGAATCATATTGTCCGAAATCTGTATAGTGCAGAAATTCACAATTTTCCTTTCCATAGATTTCCTCTGCCACTTCATGACATTTTTCATAGGATTCTACCATCTCCTGAATAAAATGTCTGTAACATAATTTGCAGGCACCTCTATAATATTGATAATGATATATACCTATTCTCTTTTTCATTTTCATTCCACCCCGTCCATTTCTAATAAAAAAACTAATTATTATTTATTATAAAACAACAGGTAATCTAATATAGATACAGATTCACACGAAATCTGGGAAATATATGGAGTGAGATAAAGGAACAGACAAAGCCCAAGAATTATGTTAACAAAAATATTTTATTTCACCAAAACGGTTAATCCATTCGTTTATGATATCATCACTGTTTGCAGCTATCATCCGCATTAATTTTTTTAATATTCTTTCAGGAATCTGTGAATTATTATTAGAAAGAATTACATTCCCAGTGCTGGTAATCCAAATTTTTGTTGCAGTGGATTTAGCTCGCCCTTCAGATATATGGACATGAATAGGTTCTAACGGATCACCTTCATTAGACCAAAAATAAATACTGTATGGTCCAATTCTAAGAAGTTGCGGCATTTAAAACGCCCCCTTCTTGCGAAAACTCTATAATAAGATGAGCATTTTTACGAATCAACTGTTTAAAATAGGATATTTCTGTATCACTATATCCTTCAATATTTTCCCATTTATAGGCTGGCAACCAACATGTTGCATTATGAAATCCACCTACTTCATCTGGAGTTTCAATATACACTTTTACACTACCATCTGCCTTCATCTCAGAATGAGTGATTTCCGTATCATCATTCAGTGTCATAAAAGGATACATCATAAATATCCCTCCCTTCTATCTGTATATTTATTGTAATATAAGTAATAATACATTGCAACAACTCAAATCTAAATCCTGATTGAACAACATCGCGACGTGATGGCTTAGGAAAGCTATGGCACAACGATGTTGCTCAATCAGATTTTTTGCTATTGTTTTCTTCTTCCCATTCTTCCTTTCTCGTTTTTGATTGTATAACTGCCACACCAACTACTATGATAAATTTTAATCCACTCTTCAAAATTATGGTAATTGTTGTTTTACCCTTTTTGCGTCCTGCTGCAAGAGCGCAGGTTCCATTAGGCTTTCCAGAAACTTTTACAACTTTTGTATTACCTGACTTCCAGGATGCTACAGAATCTCCATTTGCAAGACCGCTAACTTTCAAGACAGTTGTTTTCTGTTTTATTTTTAATGGAAGCTTTACTGCATTTACTTTCATTGTTGCTGTAAGCTTCTTTCCATTGTTTCTCGTCTCTTTATATCCGCACACATTACATGTACGAATCTGTACTGTTGGTGCAAAAACAGTAGCATCCTTTGCTGTCTGCCAGGAAGAGAATTGATGTGTTTTTACTAATACTACTTTTTTCGTTTCACCACATCTCCTGCATTTCAGATTTCGTAATCCTTCTGCTTTACACGTTGCTTTTTTCTCACTGACAACTTCCCAGTCATGTCCCTGTGCCGGCAGTGTTTCTTTTAATTGTATATAACCACAATCCCTACACTTTGTTACTCTTTCTCCAGGCTCCGTACATGAATTCGTATAAGTATATGTGTAAGTTACAAAGGTATGTTTATGATTCGCTGTGTATTCGTAATAAACCGTTGCATTATAGAAGTTATTCTGATTCAATCCGGCATCCATCACATTTGCTGCATATATCCTTCCTGCAATCTTGTATTCCAGATAGGGTAAGTACGGGTTCCACCTGATGTCCTGATTTCTTCTGGAGCCAACAAACAGAAAAGCAGAAATTTAATATAGAATAATGTGATGTCGGAGCAAGTAAAAATGCCGGTCAGGCATTTTCTACGCCGCGACTATCTTCACATTTTATTCTATATAAAATTTCTGCTTTTCGTCTGTTTTCCCCTACAATCAGGATTTAAAAACTACCTCTCTTATGACATCATCCATCCAAATACATAACGGAGTGACAAAAAACCATATAATAAGAAATGGAATACAAATCTGCCCCCGATAATTAAAAGGCACTTTTGAGTAATCCCACACATGAAGCTTCAAATAAATATTCACAATGACACCAGTTAAATATTCATAAGAAATAATAATAAGACTCCCCAGTATCATCTGAAAAAGAAAAGAGGGATGCCATTTTTTCCCTTCATTTAACAAACCAATGGTATAAAAAGACAGACCTCCGCAAATAATCATAGATACATGAGAATATCCCCGATATAAAATCTCAAAATTAAAATATGCCATTCCTCCAAAACTAATAAGAAATAATGGCTGTACTATTTTTGTTCTTACAAACTCTCTCATTCTCCGCCGCTCCTAAAACACAATATTTATTGTGGATAGTATTTGACCTCAGAGTTTTTTCTATACTTTCATTATTTTACTTTTTTAAATTTTACTAACCGACATTTTGCATAATAATCATCTTTCTCTGCCTGCTTTTTACTAATTCTTTTTTTAGAAATAACTCGTCTTTTATTATG
>SKER01002588.1_pt1 | contig 11590 bp, 11 predicted proteins | sample 4826961 | NCBI WGS metagenome assembly SKER01 (sample SAMN11008804, study PRJNA524170) | human gut metagenome | biome: Human fecal sample; material: Feces; isolation source: fecal sample from pouch patient p47 | host: Homo sapiens | place: Israel: Tel-Aviv | collected 2016-11-16
GCCATAAGTGGTTTGTCCTTTCGTCTTTGTTAGTTATATTTTTGCACAGAAAAAGACACTAGTAAAGACTAGCGACTAGCATTTAAACATATTTTGACATTGAAATCGCCTACTGCAAGATACCCTTTCTGCCTTTGCAATCCAAATTCTGCTCAACATGGTCTACTTGTGGAACTACTGGAGCTCAGCTTTTTCCGCCACTGCCTTGACCGCCCTCCTCCTTTTTGCCGGCAATCTATTGCTGGAATTCGTCATCTTCTGCGATGACTTCTTAACAGATGCCAGATACAAGAGCCTGTGGGCCTACTTCAAGAGTCTGAAGAAGAGGCAGCAGTTTTGGCTCATCGCAGTTGTCGTGATCACTGCCTTTGCCGGCCTGATCAATTTCTTCCCGGCTCCTTAATTGCCCTCCCTGCTATAGAAGGCAGGGATTTTTTGTCGAAAAAGTAATCTGGGAGTAATCCATGTCCAAAAACAAATCTACCATTGATCTGACCTCTGGCCACATCAGCCTTGGTCTGGTCAAATTTGCCCTGCCCCTGATGGCCGGCAACGTTCTCCAGCAGTGTTACAACTTAACAGACACTTTGGTCGTTGGCCGCTTTATTGATAAAAATGCCTTAGCCGCTGTCGGCTCAGCCTATACCTTAATGATCTTTCTGACCTCCATCATTCTTGGTCTCAGAATGGGCTGCGGAGCCTTTTTGTCTCAGCCTTAGCCACCGTCATTTCCCAGTACTTTGCCGGCCTTGGCTTAACCATCTATGCCTGGCGGCATTTTCCCCAGCTGCGTTTTAAAAAAGCGGCCATGGTCTACGACCAAGCTATCAGTAAGAGCATCCTGTCTTTAGCCAGCTTGACAGCCCTGCAGCAATCGATCATGAACCTGGGCATCCTCATGGTGCAGGGCCGGATTAATTCCTTTGGCGTTAATGTCATGGCTGCCTTTAGCTCAGCCGTTAAGGTCGACACCCTGGCTTACTCGCCTGTCCAGGATTTTGGCAATGCCTATTCCACCTTCGTCGCGCAAAACTATGGTGCCCAGCAGGTAGACCGGATCAAGCAAGGCAACCGGCAGGCCAGCTGGTGGATTCTGGCCTTCTGCCTGGTCATCAGCAGTCTGGTGGTCTTTTGGGCCAAGCCCTTGCTGGCCCTCTTCAGCAGTGACCCGGAAGTAATTCAGATCGGTATTGGCTACTTGCGGATCGAAGGCAGCTTCTATGCCTTGATTGGTTTCTTGTTTATGTTCTATGGCTACTTCCGGGCAATTGATGAGCCAATGATCTCTGTTGTTTTGACGATCTTTTCCTTAGGTACCCGGGTTCTTTTGGCCTACCTCTTATCCGCGGTTCCGTCAATCGGCTATATCGGAATTTGGGCCAGCATCCCAATCGGCTGGGCCCTGGCCGACTTAGCCGGGCTTTACTACCTGCACAAGAAGGCAGTTAAGCCAGCTGACTGTTTTTAGATAATTCAGAAATTCTGTTAATAATCTGAGGAGTTAAATATGCATATTGTTTTAACTATTATTTCCATCATTGGCCTGCTTTTAGCCATCGCCTGCCTGGCCTTACTGGCCAATACCCGAAAGCTTTTGATCGGCGGAGCTGATATTGACCAATTCTGGCCAAAACGCCGGCGCTTTATGTATTGGACCAACATTTTCATGTTAATTCCAAACGCAATCTATCTGTTTCTTGCAATTGCCAGTTACTTTTCAGCGGACTTTGAGCCAACATTGCTGCTCACCTTTTCTACTATGGCCATGGACCTTTTAATTGGCATCAGCATTATCTTTACTGACTATTTCATCACTGACGAGAAGATCAGCTTCAAAGAATTCTGGTCCAGCAGCAAGACTAGCACAAAGGTCTACTCGATTAGCTTGATTCTCCTTGTTATTTTGACTGTAATCTTAAACCTGCTCATCCATGCCTGGGGCCTGGACTAAAAAATACCCGCCAGCTTGCTAAAACAAGCCAGCGGGTATTTTATTTTTTGCGGAAAAATTGACAAAATCAGCTAAGCAGTTTCATTTATTCAACGATGCCGAAGCCGCCAGTCCAGGCGATTTGTTCGCTAGCTGCCAGGGTCATTTGCAGGAAACCAGTTGCTTCCAGTTCTCTAGACCGCTTTAAGGCGCCGGCGTCAAATACCCGCAAGGGACTTGATGGTCCCCTTAGCTTCCTGGTCATCGCTAGCCAGAATGGCTTGAATGGTGCAGTACCGGTCGTACAAACAGATCTTGACGGGACACGGACAGTTGACATGTCAATCTATGCTGACCCTTCAATGCTCGAAATGGCAGAAGAAGCTATTTCGAAATGGAATGAGGCACTGGCCAAGTACAAGGTCAAAATCAGCGCTACTTACACGACTAGCGTGAGAGACCTTAAGAAGGGCGTGACCATTGCTGTTATGGAATCCGCTTCAAACAGCGAAGCAATCAGCTCCTACCAGCGGGCAGGACAAAGCGACATTACCTTGGAAAGACATGCCGGTCTTTCAATGGCTGTCGTAAGAGACATACTTAAAGGCAATGGCATTGGTGACGTCTACAACAAGTCCGGTACGATCACCGCAGGCGATACGCTGAAGAACTCCCTGTTCACCGTTCAAATCAACACGGATGGTATTCGGCAGACTAGCGCCAATGCGAAGGATGCAACTTTCAAGACCTTACTTCTCTAACTGCCTCGTCTTTCAATAATTGCTCCTTACTTTCTCTAAACATTATTGTCTTAATAAAGAAGAGCAAGTTATCGCACGCTCAATGTCATTAAGTTAAGACATTGACTTTGAACGGGGAATGCTTTAGTCTGGAGCACTAGCAGTAGAATAATATTGAATCGGCAATAACAATGTTTAGATATGCAGTTTGATTATTTTTTTAAGGTCTGGAGAAATTGTTTTAACAAAGTTAAATTTTGCCAATATGTTATTGTTTTGCTTTTTAGAAATTATGCTATATACTAATTGCACTCTCTTATCTGCTACGTTGTTGTAGTATATGATGATGTAGAAATTAGTGGTATCAAATAAGATTGCATTTTTGAAGCGGTCAATTCTGGTATCAGAATAACGAACCTTTAAACTTGGGGTATTAGAGGTCTCAGTTGCGTTTCCCGGGGTAAGAATAAGTTGTAAGTTGTTAGGAATGTTTCTTGCAACTTTAAACGATGTTATTGCGGGAATCCAGAAAAAAGAGAGAAAGCAGAAAATTACGAAAAGTTTCGAGCCAAGGTCAGCGTCTGAAAAAAGTGTGATAGCTACGATAATACAAATGAAAATGTAAATTAGATGCCCTAATATTCTTTGCCATTTTTTTATGTTATATAAAGAAATAAGACTGTAAAGGTGCAGCAAATAAAAGCATTTAAACTTATCCCAGAATGTTAGCTTGCTAGTAAAGGTTATGCTCTCGGTAGTATCCATAAGTACCTCTTAGAAAAATAATTTATATTCTAATTTTAGCACATTCTAAAAAGGACGGAGGTGAAAAGCTCATAAGCTGTATTTGTCATACCCAAAAAAACAGAAAAGACACCCATCTAACTTAGATGAGTGTCTCAAAGCAGTTCCCTGTTCAAAGTCAATGCGTTCTCGTCTCCTTCTAGCGAAGATAAGTTGTTAGCAAGCCGCCAGTCCAGGCGATTTGTTCGCTAGCTGCCAGGGTCATTTGCAGAAAACCAGTTGCTTCCAGTTCTCTAGACCGCTTTAAGGCGCCGGCGGCAAATACCCGCAAGGGGCTGATGGTCCCCTTAGCTTCCTGGTCATCGCTAGCCAGAAGAATCGTGGTTGGCAGGTTCTTGAACCAGCAAAGGATGCTTTAGCTTTTCACCAGAATGGATGACGTAGTCGTTAAAGATATGTGGATTTATAACAATAAATTGCTTGCCAACTTTGTCAGCAATGCTGATCAAGCCGATAAATTATTCGAAGCTAATTTCCGGGTAGTCAGCGTTTTGCAACTTAATATTCTGGTAAACGTCATACAAGTCGTCAATGCGGATAATGCCATAAAAATTAGCCGCACCGGCAAAGAACTTCATGAAAAAAACGATCTATTCATATGAAGTGCCGTTTTTTCGCTGTATTTTCGCGATTTCTGGATTTTTCATCGCTTTTCTTCTCGAAAAATTGGTGTCTACTGTCTGCATCTCTAAAGATATTTTACCCGATTTAGCGCAAAAACATGGTGAGCTGGGATTTTTGAGAGCAAAAATAATCCAGCCTGAATGTAGCAATGTCATTAAGTTAAGGGATTGACATCTAAAAAAGAACCGTATTATCCAAAATTTGGGTAGTACGGTTCTTTTAACTTTTGTAGGATTCAGAATAAAAATAAACGTAGAAGTGTCATTAGCACTCCCACGTTTTTCGTAAACAGTAGAAATATATTGAAAGCTGTGTAAACTATGAAATCTCAATCTCTACCTGTAAATATTTTAGCTCTACTTGACTCTATTATCAATGAAGCGGTATCCAAAATTTCTGAATTTACCACCAAGCCAACTGCCTTTAGCAGACACCGTGTGATTAACGTTTCTAAGCTAATAATGCTGATCATCAATATGCAGTCCGAGAGCATTCAGAAGGAGCTGTTCAAGAACATATCGCTTTCTGGTTGTAGTATTACAGCTTCTGCTTTTGTACAAGCCAAAGCTAAGCTTAAGCCAGACATATTCAGATATATTTTTGACCAGCTTAATATGAATCTTACCAGCCTAAAGCTATACAATGATGAATATAGACTGTTTGCCGTTGACGGATCAGACTTTAATCAAGTATGGAATCCTAAATCTGAAAATATCGTCCATTCTGAAGGCACCAATCGCAAACCCTACTGCCAGGTTCATCTTAGTGCCCTGTACGATCTTGAAAAAAGACCAATCAAGATTGTGTGATTCAACCTAAGAACAGGATGGACGAACGAAAGGCAGCCGTTGAGATGCTTTCTAGGCTTGAGTGAGGAAAGTATATCGTCCTAATGGATCGAGGATATCTATCCTTCAATATGATTCAGCACTGCAACGTAAACAAAGGCTGCTATTACGTGATAAGGTCAAAAACGGGTTTCACTGCGATCAAGGAAATCAGCCAGCTGCCCGATGAAGAATATGACGGTATCCTTGACTGCTGGGTAACTACATCTAACCATTTCTATACCCAAAACAAAGATCATCTCAATATACATCTGGTAAACCATGTAAATCATCAGTACAAGAAGTTCAAATCCAAGAACAGTAAGGACAACAGCTGGGACTTTAAACAGTTTTGTCATGTAAGATTCCGCGTATGTAAGTTCAGAATCAACCCTGATGATGCTCCGAATAAGGAGCAGTGGGAAGTCCTGGTGACTAATCTTGACGTAGATAAGTTTCCGCTCGACAGAATGAAAGAACTATACAATTTACGCTGGGGAATTGAGAAGTCTTTCAAGACGCTTAAGTATGATGACTGCGGTATCCAGTTCCATTCCAAGAAAGACGAGTTTGTAAAGATGGAGCTGTATGCCCATCTGATTGCCTACAATGTGATAATGAGCATGGTGAACCAGGCATATGCCCCGCATCCTAAGTCAAAATCTGACAGCACATACCAGATAAACCTATCCATGGCGTTCTTTTCAGCACATTATTTACTAGGTGCTGGATGGCTAAAGAAGGATTATGGGGAGTTACTGTACATAATTTCGATGTATATCGGGATGACCAGGCCTAACCGAAGTTACAATCGAAATATACATTCAAGAAGTGCCGTAGTTTTCAATTACAGACTCTAATTTTGTAAGGTTTGCATAGTTTTCAAGTCCTACTAAGGACTATTTTGTCATGCGTAGAAACAAAAAACTTGTTCAAGGATCATACCAAAACGGCGTGATATTGAACAAGTTTTTATTTAGAATCACTTTATGGTCAATGTCAATCCCTTAACTTAATGACATTGCTAAATGTAGGCTGGATTATTTTGATTATTTTACATCGAGAGTAAAGTCGTCAGTTTGGTATTCACTTCCATCTGGGAACTCGAAAATCAGAGAAGTCACATACTTTTTAGGCTCCAGCGGACCAACTGTATTATCCAAATTCGAATCGTGATCGTCAGCAAAATGAATTACAGTCCCCTCCGGTAAAGCTGAACCAATATTTAAGAAGCGCGTCGGATCATTCAGCGTCTGCCAAAAATCATCGTCAGTATAATGTGACAAGGTCTCATTAGATGAAACTGTAAAGTATGATGACTTTAACGACACCTTTACTTTATCTGCATCAGATGGTAATACCGTAATCTTAAACTTATTGGTATAATTATATGAGCCATCAGGATATCGCACTTCAATTTGGTCATTATAAGTTCCTGACTTATAACTACCACCAATATCCTGACCATAATCATAACGAACATCAAATCTAGTTTGATCATCAGCATCTTCAAATTGTGGAAGTGCTGGGTCATTTGGAAAATAACCAGGCGCATTAGTAATAGCATCTTCTCTTATATCAAATGCATCACCATAATTAACCGTCACGTCTTGCGCTGTTGGATGATATTTATCAGCATCCATCATTGGAACAACAAAAGTTACGGTACCAACAACTTCCTTTGAACCATCAGTGTATTCTGCTTGAATCCGTGTCTTATGCGTACCACCCTTTTCGGTATTAACAGGATCTAAGAAATCAAAATAAACATATGAAGGCAACGAAGATCTATTGGTAATAAAATCTTCAGGTAAAAGAATAGAGTCCCAAGCAACGTTGACCGTGCCACTCTTAACTTTTGGTTGATACTTATCCGCCATCGTTACGTGCTTAACAACTTTTTTAGCCGTTTTCTTAGTAGTCGTCTTCTTGACTACCTTCTTCGCTGGCTTTTTAGCAACAGGCTTCTTGACTGACTTCTTCACCGGCTTTTTAGCAACAGGCTTCTTGACCGCCTTCTTCACCGGCTTTTTAGCAACAGGCTTCTTGCCTGACTTCTTTGCTGGCTTCTTGGCAGCAGTTTTCTTGGCTACCTTCTTAGTAGCCTTCTTCTTAGTAGTCTTTTTGGCTTTTTTCGCCTTTTTAGTACTCTTCTTGACAGTTTTCTTTGTAGATTTCTTAGCCTTCTTGGTAGCCTTCTTCGCGGCCATGGCAGTTGGTGCGGCTTCTACTGCAGGTACAGCAGCGCCCAAAAGAGCTAAGGCAACAGAAACCTTGCTGATAGCTTTTAATTTATTACTCATAATTATTTCCTTTAACGCATTATTTGCTAATTACACATTAATTTTTTACCCAACAGTCCTGTTTGTCAAATTACTTTTTTACAAATAAATCATTCATGTATCGCAAGCGCTTTATTCTAAGAATAGTGCACGAATCAGGGAAATACCAAAAAGCATAATCTAAAGTTACCTAAATCATTACAACGCTATTATTTCTTCTTGCGCGAGGATTTCAGAGATTTCTGATAAGCCTGATAAGCTTTGGACAATTGTTGGTTGACCTTCTTGATCTTAGCTACCTTGGCAACAGCTTCATCATAAGCTGCTTGACTGCCATTTACATTTTCCTTAGCAGCATCGACCTGTGACTTGTCGGCTTGGGCTTGGTCGTAAGCCGTCTTTGCTGCGTTTAAAGCTGACTCATAGGAAGCGACGTAACTATTAAGGGCTGCTTCAAACTCATCAACGCTTACCAGAGTCCCTGATTGGCTGGTTCCATCCTTTGATCGGCCGAAGTCTGCCGCACTTGTGCCCGTACTTTGGTCAAGCACCAGACCAACATACTGATAATTGCCCATGCAGTTCGTGTAGTGGCCCGTGACGACGCTGCCATGGGCGTCGTAAATTGCCTTTTCTTCAGTATACCAGCCATCTAATGGATCACTGTAGCCCCCGGCCAAGTTTTCCGCACTAGCCTCGTACATCTCAGGCTTATAATGTCTAAAGTACTTACTTAAACTTCCCACTTACATAAAGTGGGAAGTTTAAGTGAGTTTTGTGAACCCACTCTTTTTTGCTACTTATTCAGCGATGCCGAAGCCGCCAGTCCAGGCGATTTGTTCGCTAGCTGCCAGGGTCATTTGCAGGAAACCAGTTGCTTCCAGTTCTCTTGCCCGCTTCAAGGCGCCGGCGTCAAATACCCGCAAAGGGCTGCCAGCTAAAGCTTCCTTGGAGGAAATTTTTCAGCTTGTAGTTGCAGAGAACGTTCCAGTCGTGCTCTGGAGTGGCCTGATGAACCGCAAGTGGGCAAAAAAGTTTAAAGAAGCTGGCATCAAGATCATCTTCCGTGCTGTGACGCCAACTGCTGAAAATACCAGAGAAGCCATTGACGCAGGCGTTGACGTGATTATTGCCACTGGTTTTGATGAAGGCGGCACTGTTCCAGCTAAGGTCATCGGGACTTTTGCCATCTTGCCATTGATCGTTGATGCTGCTGACGGCAAGGTTCCTGTCGTGGCCGCGGGTGGTCTGGTTGACAAACGAACCGTCAGAGCAGCCTTCGACCTTGGCGCGGAAGGCGTATATGCTGGGACCGCATTTTTGGCAACTGAAGAATCTCTATTAGCTGAAAACATCAAGCAGGACATGCTCAAATATGATGCCGATGACTTGCTTATGTTCCGCGCGCCTAATTCCTTCTACCGGTCATTGCCTGGTGAGTTGCCAGAAAAGCTGCTCGAGATGGATAAGCAAGGCAAGTCGGCTGCTGAAATCTGGGCTGCGGCTGGTGACTATAACTGCCTGCTGTGCGGGATGCATGACGGCGATCTTAGCCGCGGAATTGCCTCTTTCGGTCTGGGCATCAGCTCAATTCACAGCATTGCTCCTGTCAGCGTCGTAGTCGACCGCCTGAACAGCGGTGTAATCGCCTAATTCCTTGAACGGATGACGACTTAAGATACTCATCTGACCTTAACAATAAAACCCCTGAAATTAGGACAATAATTTCAGGGGTTTTATTATCGGTATTGATAGAATGGAATTCTAATTTACTAGCTATTAAGCAGTGATCATGCGAGATCACTGCTTGTTTAGCATCTCAAAATAGCTTGTGAAGTATCGTATGGATCACATCGAATATTCCAAGTATAAAAAGCACTATTAACCAGAGAATCATATTCCCATAGTGGTCGGCAATGTAGTGTTAAAGTAAAATGCTAATTTCCCAGATTTTACAACTCAAGCAAAAGCAAAGATGTGCTGAAAATATAGTATTTTCGCGGGGTTAGATTGCTTGATTAGCTGACTTGCGTTTGATTGGTATTGGGAAGTTGGTACTAGAGCCCGCAGAAAGCTTTCAAATTGCTGCCTAAATGATGCGTTTTTGCCATCAAGCTGTTGGCCGGCTGTTTAATCATAGAAATAAAAAAGAGCGCCTATTAAGCGCTCCAACCGGTTCGGTACAAGTAATCAGCTGGTACCATTTTTGTACATCAGATGTGACCTCCGGTTCATAATTCTGGTATCTATATTGTACTATTCAATTGTGCTACAACCAAGAGGCACATCGAGACCATCAATCTCAAAACTAGGATGTGTGAACGGGAGTGTTTCCCCTATGAACCTTTGGTTCATAATTTTGGTTGTGGTACCTCCGAAGTATCTAAAAAAACTACTTAAGCACTTGTTTAGGTAGCAACCTGGCCTCCGCTCTTGCGGGGGCTTTTATTTTGCCTCACTTACGCACACATAAAAATCCCCGTACCTGCGATAGTGCAGATACGGGGATTTGCTTTATCCCAATTCTGTAAAGTACTCTGTTACAATTTTATCCAATTGCTCCTTGATAACTGGGAACTCCTACCCCAAGTCCAGGGTCTTCACACTGATCCGGTTTCCGCTCATCTGATAGTCTTCATCTGGGGCAATCTCCTCGTCAGTCCTGGCATACAAGAGCATCCCTGCCACCGTATCGTTCCTTCGTATTGCCGCCAGATTCTTAACATAGGCAAAAATCTGATAGAGGTTAGCCGAGTGTATCGTCTTCGTGTCAAAGTTGCTCTGCAAGCTATGAGCATAATACTTAGCGTCAATTATCATTTCCCTGCCACCGTATGACAAAAGCACATCTGACTTCATCACCGGCAATAAATTCTTATTGTCATCGTCCAACTGCCATGGAATCATGGCAGCCTTCGCGGTAAAGCCACGGTACTTTTGGGCGTACTCTTGCACGTAATACTCCAGAATGAACTTCTCGTACAGGTGCGACATCCGCTGATCATCAGCAAAGTCAGTTAACCTCATTGTTCCCTGCTCTGCAGCCATGATTTTGCCTTCAGTCAGCAGCTCACAAATTCCTAGTAGCAGCCGGTAACTCTGATTGTAGCGGTGAAAATGAAACTTCTGCCAGGGCACTTTAGACAAATCAACCATATCAATCTCACCAAAGAAGACCAACTCTTTCTTGAGCAGATCACGGTATTTCTTGTCAACCTTCTTTGACCGCGCCAACTGTAAGGCAGTCGATTTCAGAATTTGATTGTATAAGTTATTGGCAGATAACTCATCAAAGTCACAGGCTACAAGCTTCCGGCAAGCCAGCTGGTTACGGATAGTTTCGACCAGATCAATCTTGCCGCGGACGGCCGGCAAATTATCATGACAAGATACATATTCACGGTACAGTCCCTGTTTTAGTTGCTTGCCGATCCCCTTAGCTAAGATTGCGGCAAACAGATTGTCCAGATTATCAAAGCTTTCCTTGCCGATATTTTTATACTCTGTTTTGTGTAGGTTACCAAACGCATAGCTCAGCATATAGTAGACGTTCTTGATGAAGATGCTCTTGTCCTTAATCATCGAAAACCTCATGCAGAGCATTTTCCCAATGCTCCAGCTTATCTTGATTATCAAACCAGTATTCCCTCAGCATCGGCAATATATCGTAATCAACAATCAGTCTTAGTTTATCAATCGTCCATTCCCCTTCTGGATTACTAAAATAGCTGTGTCCAATGCAGAAACCTGGTCCAAGAGAAGGCTCTCTGCTGATCTCATCGTTGAGTTCTTCAATTCGGTTGATCAATCTGTCAAAAGTAACATTCCCGGCAATTAGTTGTTGCTGCATAAAGCCAGTACTTTCAAAAGCTGGTTTCATATCAAAGAAACTGAATCTCCGCCGCAAGGCATAATCAATTATCGACAAGCTGCGGTCAGCAGTGTTCATCATGCCGATCAGATAAACATTGCTTGGAACGGCAAATGGTTCATCTGTGTAAGCTAAAGTTATCGGCTGATCTCGGTAATCCTTTTCGAGCAGCATGAGCAGCTCACCAAAAATCTTGCTTAAGTTGCCACGATTTATCTCATCAATGATGCAGAAAAACGGCTCATCTGGATGCTCAGCTGCCCGCTTGCAGAAGCGGTAAAAGCTGCCATAGCGAAGTTCAAAGCCCTGTTCAGTAGGCTTGTAGCCCATCATGAAGTCTTCGTAAGTGTAGCTTTGGTGGAACTGGATCAGCTCAATATTTTCGTCCTTTTTCTGCCCCATCATTGCATACGCCAGCCGCTTAGCCGCAAAAGTCTTGCCTACACCAGGTGCGCCTTGCAGAATTATGTTCTTCTTGTACTTTAACAGTGCTGATACGCGATCATAGTCTG
>SKER01002591.1_pt1 | contig 11584 bp, 9 predicted proteins | sample 4826961 | NCBI WGS metagenome assembly SKER01 (sample SAMN11008804, study PRJNA524170) | human gut metagenome | biome: Human fecal sample; material: Feces; isolation source: fecal sample from pouch patient p47 | host: Homo sapiens | place: Israel: Tel-Aviv | collected 2016-11-16
ACCTAAAACATCGGCCGAATAAAAGACCGTATTCAAAGGATAAGCCAGTAAAATCATTCCAAAAACAGCTGGCAACATGATGAAAGCAAACAGCTGGATATTCGTATTTACTAGTTTAGCCAGTTCAGGTCGGCGTCTTTGAGTAAAAAGTTCTGTCAGCATTGGCAGACTAGTTAATGCAAGCGATGTTCCTAAAGCAACGACGACCATCGTCAACTTATCTGGATTGGCACTAAATAAAGCGTATAGATCCACCAACTGATCATGACTGTAATTCGTATTAGCATTCATCGTGTGAATGAAGGTCACCTGGTCAATCAATTTATAAAAGGTGATTCCACCACCAAGTAAAATAAATGGAATCGCCTGTCTAACCGTTTCAAACAATAATTTTTTCGTATCAATCGTTACTTTGTCTAGACTGCGTCCTATCTGCAAGTCACTCTTTTTTCGATCCTTAAACCAATAAAAAAGCAAGACGCTATAAGAGCCGATCATTCCGACAGATGCAGCGAAGGTCGATTGGATCACCGCATTTAAATAATCCCCTTTCATGACCTTCATAATAATAAAGACACTTACACAAATAAGAGCTGATAAAATAGAACCTAAAGCTGGTGTAAGTCCCATTGGAAGTAATGTTTCAGGGAAAAGCTTAGAAGTAATATAAGCTCCTGGAACTCTTATAAGGGCAATGGAAATTACATTATGAATAAAGGAGATAATGGAATAACCATAAGCTGTAAAGAATCCACTAAAACAAAAATGAATAGAAGCAAAGACACAATCTAAAACATAACCTTTTAAATATTGACTTCCATACATAATAACTGCAGCTTCGCTTGTAAATAACGAAAGAATTTCCTTGGAAATAAATTGACAAGTAAGCGCAAAGAAAATTCCAAATCCTAAAGCAATAAAGCATCCATAGCGTAAAGTTTGTCTTGCTCTTTGATGTTGTTTTGTTCCAACACATTGTGCACAGATTGCCGAGATGGCAGATAACATACTTGATGGTACTAAGAATAAAAAGCTAATGATTTTTTCTACAACACCAACTGCTGCGGCAATATCAACGCCACGGCTATTAGCAATAATCGTAATAATGATAAATGAAATTTGAATCAAACCATCTTGCATAGAAATAGGAAAACCAATTTTAAAGATATCTTTAATAATCTTTTTATGTAATTTAAAATGGTGTCTATGGATGACAATCAATTTTCTTTTAATAATTGCAAATAAAGCAATAATTACACTAATAAGTTGTGACATCACTGTCCCCAATGCTGCTCCAACGGCATGCATATTGAAATAACCAATGAAAATAAAATCTAACACGATATTAAAAAAACAAGCAACTGCCACAAAATACATAGGACTTTTAGAATCCCCTAATCCTCTAAAAATAGAACTAATAATATTGTAAGCAGTAGTAAAAGGAATACCGATAAAACATATTTTTAAATAAATCGTTGTTTCTTGAATCGCTTCTACAGGTGTAGACATAATAGAAACAATCGGATCAATAAAGAATAATAAAATCAAAGTAACGATCAGAGATAAAATCATAAAGATAATGATTGTATTTCCTACAGTCATCCTTTTTTCTTCTTCTTTTCTTTCACCAACATAACGACCAATCATGACCGTTGAACCCATTGCAATTCCTACAAGCATAACAGTAATCATATGCATGACCTGACTTCCAATAGAAACCCCTGATAAAGAAGCAGCTCCATTGTATTGACCGACAATAAATAAATCAGCCATGCCATAGAATGTTTGTAAGAAATTAGCAAGTAAAAATGGTAATGAGAAAGTAATAATATTTTTTAAGGCACTGCCTTTTGTTAAATCTTTTTGCATAACATCAACTCCTTGCTTTGTATTATATAGGATAAATGTTAAAAGATAAAACGAAAAAAAATGCTTAATCTAGCACTTTTTTTCATGGATATGTTGCAATAATAGATTTAAGTTCTCTGATTTATTTTGTTTTAAATAAACAAGATTTATTTTTTCAAGATCAGCAAAGTATTTACTAATATCCTCTAAATAGAACTGATCTCTGTTTTCTACTTCTTTTGTAGGAAGGATTGAAAAACCTCTAGATAGATTAAGTAAAAGAAGTTGTTTAGGAAATTCTTTAACGTATTCTACTTTATTAAAAGTTGTATGATAAATTTTATAAAGTTCATCTTTACATAATTGATGATAGTTTTGATCTGTTGCTTTTGTAATATAGGGAACAGATTGAATGACCTTTTCTATTGTATGATATTTATGGATCAGTTCTTTTGAACAAACAAGAGAAACGTTTTCTTTAGATAAGGTTGTTGTTTCAATTGGATTGTTTTTGTAGAAAGAGAGCATGCTTGGAGAAATTAACGCATCGAGTTGATGCGCTTTTAGGCCTTCCATCAATTCATTTTCTTCAAGATAAGAATAAGAAATAGAAAGATGTGGGTATTTCTTTTCAAAGCTTTCAAGAATTTCAAAGTCTGTAAAATCTGTTGTTTTCATGCCTATATGTAAAGTATTCGTTTGTTGAATATTTTGACATAAAGTTTGATAAGAAGCATAAATGTTTTTCATTCCTTCATAGAACTGTTTTCCTTGTTTAGTAAGAGTTAATGTTCTATGTTCTCTTATAAATAGCTGTGTTTGGAGTTCTTGTTCTAAGACAGCAATGTATTTAGACATGGTTGTTTGTCCAATATGACAAGCGTTAGCTGCTTGCGTAAAGTTTTTATATTCAACAGCTTTAAAGAAATAATGTATTTTATTTAGATCCATAATATCACCTCTTTCATTATAACAAAAAAAGGAGCAATGAAGCTCCTTTGCTCAATATTTATTTACGTTTGAATAATGATTTTAAACCACGAGAGATTACTTGAAAGAAACTAAGAGAACGAACCATATTATTTGGATCAACATAATTTCTAACAGCTCTTAATGTCTTTTTATTATCTCTTGTCGAAAAGATAAAGTTTCCGTTGTTTTTCGTAACAACTGCAAAACGAGGGATCCATTTTCCTTTAAACATGACACTTGCCATGATTTCTGTTACTTCAGACCAAGGAATTTGAATATAATCATTGACGTTTTTATCATTGTAATATTCAAAAGCTTCATCCCCGACTAACACTTTACCATAGTTTGCCATTCCTAAATAAGACGTAGCATTAATTGTTAAATCAACTTTTTTATTTAATGATTGTACCATATATTCCCTCCATAAATATTGAGATTTTTAAATTACATAATTCCAATTAAACGAGCAATAATACCAACAGCGAATAAAGCAATGATAATAACGATTGGTGAAACTTTTTTCTTTAATAACCAACAGCAAAGTAATGTAAGTAATAATGCTGCAAGACCAGGAATTAATTGATCTAAGTTTTGTTGTAAAGTAGTTACTTTAACTTTATCTAAACCAGTAGCTCCAAGTGAAGCATATTGAGTTAATGCTGATTTAATACCTTCAGCTCCACCTTTGATTTGACTCCAATCAATATAAGCACCTTCAGATTGAGTAACTTTAGAAACAACAGGAGTAAATGAAATACTTACCCAACGTTGAACTAAAGAACCGATAATGAACATACCTAAAATAGAAGCACCTTGAGTAATTTTACCTAATAAACCACCAGATAAATCTTGTGCGATAGAAGTACCAACTTTATATCCAAATTCTTGAGTATACCAAATAAATGCCATACGAATAATATTCCAAGCAAAGAAGAATAATAATGGACCAACAATACTTCCACCTAAAGCAAGAGAAGCACCTAAAGCTCCTAAGATTGGTCTTAAAGTGAACCAGAATACTGGATCTCCAACCCCAGCAAGAGGTCCCATCATACCAACTTTAACCCCTTGAATAGCTTGATCATTAATTTCAGCACCATTAGCTCTTTCTTCTTCTAAGGCTAATGTAACACCCATAACTGGAGCTGAAACATAAGGATGTGTATTATAGAATTCTAGATGTCTTTTTAAAGCATCTGCTCTATCTTGAGGATCTTTGTATAATTTTTTGATAGCTGGGATAATTGAATAACACCAACCACCATTTTGCATACGTTCATAGTTCCATGATCCTTGAAGGAACTGATGACGCCAAGCAACTGATAAACGATCTTTTTTACTTAATTGAATTTTTTCTGCCATATTTCTTTCCTCCTTCAAGATTAATAATCATTTAAAATATCACCTAATGGATCACCAGAACCAGTAGAACCACCATTACCAGAACCACCGTTTTCTTTTAATCCTAAGTAAATTAAAGCAATAGCAACACCTAAGGCACCTAAAGCGATTAATGTTAATTCACTTAATGCAGCTAATACGAAACCAATTGCAAAGAATGGCCAAGTTTCTTTAGTTGACATCATGTTAATAACCATTGCATAACCTACAGCGGCAACCATTCCACCACCAACAGTCATACCACCTGATAACCAAGCAGGCATTTGATTTAAAACATTAGTTACTGCTTCAGCAGGAACAACACATAAAGCAGCAGCAGGAATTGCGATTCTGACACCTTGTAATAAAATACCTAAAATTTGATAAATTTCAATTTTACGGTAATCACCTTTTTCAGCTGCGCTATCCATTAAGTGAACTAATGGGATAGCGATTGTACGACAGATCATAGTTAAGAATAAACCAGCTACTGATAAAGGTACAGCAACAGCGATTGAAGTAGAGATAGCTGTTTGTGTATTAACAGTACCACCATTTAAACCTAAAACCATGATAATTGCAGAAGCAACAGAAGCTAAAGCAGCATCTGGAGCAACAGCAGCACCAACGTTTGCCCATCCTAAGGCAATCATTTGTAAAGAACCACCTAAGATAATACCTTCACTTAGATGTCCTGAAACTAAACCAATTAAAGTACACGCTACTAGTGGTTGATGGAATTGGAACTCATCTAAGATTCCTTCCATACCTGCTAATAATGCTACTAAAATAATTAACATAATAGTAATTGCAGACATTAAATTTTCCCCCTATTTCATATTTTGAAGTTCAGTCTTAGCTTTTTTAAGAAGACTGTCCATATTTTCTTTAGAATCAGCAGGTACTTTACGAACATCGAAAGTAATACCCATTTCTTTTAATTTTTCTAAAGTTTCAACATCATTTTGATCCATAGCAATTGCTTTATTTACAACGACTTTACCAACTGAGTGAGCCATAGAACCAATATTTAATTCTTTAATATCAACTCCACCTTCAATAGCTCTTAAAGCATCTTGAGGAGTTTCAAATAACAATAAAGCTTTAGTAGCACCAAAACGAGGATCTTTAGCGACTTCGATCATCTTTTTGATTGGTACAACGTTTGCTTTAACACCTGGTGGCGCAGCTTGTTCAATCATTTGTTTACGTAATGCATCTTGAGATACTGCATCAGATACAACAATGATACGAGTTGGTTGAGTTGATTTTGTCCAAGTAGTAGCTACTTGACCATGTAATAAACGTGTATCAACACGAGCTAAGACATATTTAATATGTCCATCTCCAAGAACAGTTCCTTCAGGAATAGCCCCAGCAGGTGCTGTTTTTTCAGCTTTTACTTCTTCCTTTTTAGGTTCTAATTCTTCTGGACGAATGTTAACTCCGTCTCTAGCAACTTCACAGATATGAGTTGCGATTTCATGTGCGCTGTCAGTAGACATACGCATTGCATATGCTTCAATAAGCATTGGTAAATTTAACCCAGTAACGATTGCCCAATGATCTTCATGACCGTTAAGTAATAAGTTTGCTTGGTTGAAAGGAGTACCACTCCATAAATCAACTAAGAAAAGAACTTCGTCTTGATTTTCAAAAGTGGAAATAGCTTCTTCCATTTTTGCTCTTAAATCATCAGGACCTTCACTTGGTTGTAAAGTCACAGCTTTTACATCTTTTTGTTCACCGAAAATCATAGAACCAGATTGTAAAATTCCATTAGCGAATTCACCATGACTTGCAAGAATAATTCCTACCATATTTTTCCTCCCTCTCTTTAATTAACATTGAATAACAAAAAAAGTAGGCCAACTATTTAAAAGAAGATACAATAAAGCTATTGCTCTTTTTTAAAATAGTTAATGCCTACTTAAAGTTACACACTATTGAATATTCAATTTAATTACAGTGCTATACTAACACCAAAAAATGTAAGCGTCAATCATTTTTTTACATTTTTATGTTCTTTCATTATTTTTTATTATACAAAAAATAATGAAAAGAATAAAATATAATATAAAACAATCACAATTTATCAATAAATAAAAAAAGGAGTGACCCCAATGTCATTAAGTTAAGACTTGATGACTATAGGAGGTTTACATAAAAAGGTAGACCTCTTTTTTATTTTTGATATTGACAACACAATAAATGTATGCGGCCTATTATCAATTTCTTTTATTGATAATAGGCCTATTGTTTATAGATATCGTCGGAGGTACTTATTATGGACAACTATAAACATTTAAAAAATATTTTATATCACATCATTGATGATATGAATAATTCACGTTCTCTTTTTTGTGAAAACCCTGATACTGATTTTATTCGTTCTCGTAAACTTGATTTCAAAACAACCATCTCTTCTATCCTTTGTATGGAAAATGGTTCTTTAAAAGATGAACTCTATAAATTTTTTGATTACTCTTTGACTACTCCTACTTCTTCTGCCTTTGTACAATCTCGAAGCAAAATTAAAATGGAAGCTTTTCTTCATATCTTCAATACCTTCAATACTGAAACATATGATGAAAAGCTCTTTAAAGGTTATCGCCTTTTAGCTGTCGATGGAAGTGAACTTCCTATCGATAATACTTTTCAAGACGGTGAAACAACTGTTAGAAACTGTAATAAATATGGCAAATCATATAGTGCTTTTCATTTAAATGCTTCCTATGATTTGTTGGAATGCACTTATGATGACCTTATCATACAAGGTCAGGTTAAAATGGATGAAAACGATGCCTTCTGTCAAATCGTTGATCGTTATCGAGGTAATAAAGCTATCTTTATCGCCGACAGAGGTTATGAATCCTATAATGGTTTTGAACATGTTGTAAAGTCCAATAATAAATATCTGATCAGGGTAAAAGATATTCATTCAAAAACAAGTATGGTCAGATCATTAGGACCATTTCCTGATGAAGAATTTGACTTAGATGTAAGCAGGGTCCTTACATTAAAAAATACAAAGATGGTAATGGCATGTCCTCATTACTACAAATGGTGTCCTAAAAATATGAGATTTGATTATATGTCCAAGGATAATCCATGGTATGAATTCAATTGCAGAATTGCAAGATTTAAAATCACTGAAAATACATATGAATGCATCATTACTAATCTGGACAGAGATGAATTTCCTATAGATGATATCAAAGAACTCTACAATAAACGTTGGGGGATTGAAACATCTTTCAGACAGGTGAAGTATGCCATTGGATTGAACGCACTTCATTCAAAGAAAAGAAAACTTGTCCAGCAAGAAATCTATGCTCGACTTACACTTTACAATTTAACACAAAGAATTGTTCAAAAAATAAAGATACCAAAGAAAAAAAGAAAATATACATATCAGGTAAACTTTACAAAAGTATGCCATTTGATAAGAAAATTTCTAAACAAAAAAGATGGAAAGAATCCATCTTTAGAGAATCTGATAGTTAAAGAGATCCTGCCAATCCGACCCGGTAGATCCCACGAGCGAAATGTCAAATCAAAAACATTTGTCCATTTTAACTACAGATTTGACTAGTCGAAAAGATTATATAACAATAATGCAATAAAAACGAGAATATTTTTAAAAAGTCATGAAAATGACACCTTTTTAGCTACAACAAAATAAAAATCAGAAGAATCTATCTGATTGATATTTCTTCTGATTGAATTTATGTCATATTAACTTAATGACATTGGGAGTGACCCCCTAATTTTGAAATGCACTTGATAAAATTCTTTCCAAATGTAAAGCAAGATAACCAATTTCTGATTCTGGTAATTCTTTATGAAGTACCTTTGATAAATTATCACACATCCTTATTGCTTGTTCATAAGCAAAAGGAAATTTATCTTTGGTAAATTCACTAATATCCATTTGTAATTGTTCATTAGTATTTAAACGAATGATTAGGAACTTAATATGATTCATTAAACGGGCATAAGAAATAGATTCAATATCAATTTTCATATTTAAATCCGTTTGTAATTTAATAATACTTTCATGAACAACACGAGCAGCTTCCATAGATTCTCCTACTTTATTAGAAGAAATTGCCGAGTGAATATGTAAAGTAATGAAACTTACTTCATCATTGTTGATTTCTTTATTAATAAAAGATTTAATAATTTCTTTTGATTTTAAAGCAACTTCATATTCATCAGGGAAAAGAAGTCGTATATCATAAGTAAATGGATTACTAGGCATGATATTTTCATCCATACGTTTGATCGTAAAATGAATATGATCAGCAAGTGGAATAAGAATGTCATGATTTACTTCTTGAAATTTATTAGTTGCTTCTTTGATGATTTCAGCTGCAATTTCTAAATAAACCGGATCAAGATAATCAATAACTTTCTTTAACTTATCTTTGGCTTGATAGTTTTTTTGCATCATATATTTTTTAGCTTGAGGTGGAATTTCAAAATGATCATTTACTTTTTTACCAAAACCAATTCCTTTAGCCAAAATAATAATTTCATTATTACCTTCTTTAGCAAGAATGGTATTATTATTTAATATTTTTAAGACTTGATACATTTTGTTCACCTACTTTCTTATTTTTAAAACTGTTTCGCCACTTTTTTTATTTCCATAAATCTTTTCAAGAGATTCTTGTCCTTTGGTTACGATCATTAAAAGACAATCATCTACTGCATTTTCTTTAATATAATGCAAATCTGCATTCCATAAAAGATCTCCTTTTTTTACCCTTTGATTTATTTTAACAAGAAGTTCAAACCCTTGTCCATTTAATTTTACGGTATTAATACCAAAATGAATCAATAATTCCATTCCATTATCCAATTCTATACCAATAGCATGTTTTGTAGGATAAATCATGGAAATCGTTCCATCACAAGGAGCAACCACTAAACCATGAAGAGGACGAATCATTAAACCATCCCCTAGAAGTTTATGGGCAAAGATATCATCATTACAATCTTCAATTGGTAAAACGTCGCCATCAACAATATTCCCAATTTCTAAATCTGTTGTATGATAAACAATTGTTTTTTCTTCATCATAAGCTTCAGGGACGTTTTCAAGATAATCATCAATCTTTGTTTTTAAAGAAGAAGCTTTAGGACCAAAAATAATCTGAATTGCATTTCCCTGTAATAATACAGCTGCAGCTCCTGCTTGTTTTAAAGAAGCTTCACTTACTAATTCAGGTTCTTGTAAGGTTGCACGTAATCGTGTAATACAACAATCTAGATCTGTAAAGTTACGGCGACCACCTAATCCTTTAAGAATCATTTGAACTTGAGGATCAATTAAAGATTGATCAAAAGAATAATCCATTTTCTTTTTATTAAAAATCGTTAATTTATTATCATCTTCTCTTCCTGGTGTTTTTAAATCAAATTTCTTAATTAAAAAACGGAATGAAAAATAATATATGAAGAAATAAATAAGCCCAAAGATTACAATAAAAACCCAATGAGTCTTACTATTGCCTTGTAATACCCCAAAAACAAGAAAATCAATCAAACCACAAGAAAAAGTAAAGCCAATTGTCACCCTTAAAGCTTGTGCTAAAACAAAAGCCGTACCCGCTAAAAAGACATCCACTACAAATAACATAGGCGCTACAAAGATAAAGGCAAATTCAATCGGTTCAGTAATTCCAGTCAATATACTGGTAAGAGCCGCTGATAAAAAGAGACTTCTTACAACTTTTTTTGATTCATCTTTAGCACATTGATACATCGCTAGTGCAGCTCCCGGTAAACCAAACATCATAATCATAAATTCACCAGAGAAATATTTTGTTGCTTCTACACTGAAATGTTTTAGATTTGGATCAGCTAATTGGGCAAAGAAGATATTTTGAGCACCATTGACCAAGACCCCATTAACTTCCATTGATCCCCCAATAGCTGTTTGATAAAAAGGCGTATAGAAAACATGGTGTAAACCAAAAGGAACAAGAGCTCGCTTAACAATTCCATAAACAAAAGTACCACCATAACCACTACTGGCAATCAATTGTCCAAGCTTAAAGATACTTGATTGAATACTTGGCCAAATATGAAACATTAAAAAACCAATAAATATATAAACAATCGTTGAAATAATTGGGACAAATCTTTCCCCTTCAAAGAAAGATAAAAAATTAGGTAATTGAATTTGATAGAAATGGTTATGTAAATAACTCACACCTAAACCAACAATAATCCCACCAAAGACTCCCATTTGTAGTGACATTTGTCCACATACATTTATCAGTGTTCCATCTACGGTATTAACTAAAACTTTATTACCATTAATAACACCATTAAAAGTAAGTAAACTATGAATTGTTGAATGCATCACAAAAAAAGCAATAATCGAAGATAAAACAGCGACTTCTTTTGATTTCTTAGCCATTCCTGAAGCAACAGAAGCGGCAAAAATTAACGGTAGATTATCAAAAATAGTTTGTCCAACAGCCATTAATAACGCTAATATTTGATTTAAAATTGTTCCATTTCCCAAAATACTTTCCATACCAAGTGAAGCAATCGTTGCTTCATTTGTAAGTGAACTTCCAATTCCTAAAAACATCCCTGCAATTGGAAGAACGGCAATAGGTAACATAAAACTACGTCCTATTCTTTGTAAAACACCAAAGATTCTTTTTCTCATATTCTTTCCCCTCTATAAAAAAAGTATAGAAATCTATACTTAAAACACACAATTTATCGCATTTAGTGTATCATAAAACTAGAAACATGTACAAATTTATTAAAGGAGAAAACTATGGAAGAAATCAAACAACTCGTTTATAACTATGCAAAAGCTGTACACAGTCAAAATGAAGAAGAATTTAAGGCATTATGGTCATCAAAAGAAAACATTTTGATTTCCCTTGCTAATCAGTTCAATGGGACGGATGCTATTTATCAAGATTTTTTAATTGGTGGAATTCAAAGTCATTATGAATCAATTGATCTAGTGGTTGAAAAGATTGATATTCGCATGATTGATGAAAATAAAGCGATTGTTGTTTTTAGATATCATACAGAATGTATTCGCAGAGATACACATGAACCTTATGGTATCCAAGGTTTAGAAACACAAATCGTCATTAAAGAAAATAATCAATGGAAATTGATGCATATTCATTATTCAAAAAAATAGGAGTTATACGAAATTCGTATAGCTCCTATTTTTTAATCTATAATCCTTCTTTTTCTAATAATTCAAGAAATTTATCTTTATTATAAGCTTTAGCTTTTCCTTCTTTAACAAGTAAAGCTTTATATTTTATTTTATCTTCATATTGAATACTTTCTTTTTTAATTTCTTGGTTATAAATATTAATTATCAATTTTTTAT
>SKER01002595.1_pt1 | contig 11569 bp, 6 predicted proteins | sample 4826961 | NCBI WGS metagenome assembly SKER01 (sample SAMN11008804, study PRJNA524170) | human gut metagenome | biome: Human fecal sample; material: Feces; isolation source: fecal sample from pouch patient p47 | host: Homo sapiens | place: Israel: Tel-Aviv | collected 2016-11-16
GTCCGGGGCCTAATACGATATCTACGCCCTGAACTGCTGCTTCTTCTCCTAATGCCTTTCCAATCTCTTCTCCCAACGCAGGGTTCCAGCTGTTAGCGATGGTAGCGGCTGTTGGAAAACAGGTGGCAGGAAGAGAGGGATTCAGTCCCAGATGGTCACCGGTTCCTGCCTGTTTTCGGATTCCGTGAGGACCATCAGAACAGTAGATGGATGGAATTTCAAGGCGATCCAGATTCCAGGTCTGCCATTCGCCTTTTCCGCTCAGCAGAGCCACTTTTTCCTCTAATGTCATTTTATTTATTAATTCTTCATGTTTCATGTTTTCACTCCTGATTTACTCTCTTTTATGAAACTGCCGGTAAAATACTGTCTGCTCAGATCAGGCAATTCTCCGGCTGTGATGAATGGATTATCTATAGCAATGCCATGAAAAGATTCCGGATACAGGAAAAACTGCCGTGACATAGTGTCCGGCAGTTCTCCTTTGGTTATGTGATGATAACCATATTATTTCATGGATGGATCTTCCGGTTTTTCTTCTACAGTTTCAACTTTTACCGGGATTGCTTTTCTTTTCTGATAGCCTTTTCGTACTACAAAGATCTCAAACAGAATTAAAAGGATACCCACAATGATGTCTGCTGCGATCAGAATGATCTGCCAGCTCATAAGCCCTGGTGTCATATTTTCCTCGTCGAATCCTCTGCTGTTTACTGCGGTGTAGAGTACATCATGTGCTGCATCACGCATATGAGAAACAGTTGTCGGATCATCTGTATCAGTTACATAGTTTGTGGTTACATCTCTGTTGATCAGACAGCTGGAGCCACCGTTGTAGATTGCTCGTGTGGCATCCATGTATCCGAAATCTGCGAAATAGTCTGTAAGTACAGAGCCTCTGAAGCCCCATTCATTTCGAAGCACATTGTTCAGAAGCGATGCATTTGCGCCAGCCCATTGAGTTCCAATATAATTATAAGAAGTCATTATTGCTGTTGTTTCGCCTTCTTTTACGGCAATTTCAAATGGCTTCAGATAAATCTCGCGGATTGCCTGCTCATCAGCCCATACGCAGAGCATCTCCCAACGATTTGTCTCCTGGTCATTTAAAGCAAAATGTTTGATGTAAGCATAAACACCTTTGCTTTTTGCTCCGGCAACTGCATTGGCAGCTGATTTTCCGGAAAGTATCGGATCTTCTGAATAATATTCAAAGTTACGTCCACCAAATGCGGAACGATGGATGTTCATTGCCGGTGCATACCATCCGGATACATTCATGTCATCTGCCATATCACCGATATTTTCACCAAATGCATAGGCAAGATCTTTATTCCAGCTGTTAGCAAGCATAACTCCTGACGGGAAGCCGATTGAACCAACACCTGTAAAGTTATTGTTCAGGGAAGCAGGTCCATCTACATCAGTTGTTGCAATCTTGTCAATACTCTTTGCAGGTGCTGTCTGATATCCACCTAAGGCAATCATGTCTACCATTTCATCAATGGTTAGATTATCCAGCAGTTCATCCCACTTTTCATCATCGTAATCAAGACCGCGCATATCGATCAGACCCAGACCGTTGTCCTTGCCATAAACGATCTCATCGGTCAGGGCGGAGAAGTCGGTGGGGTTCAGGGAATCAAAAGAATCCAGCTTTGCAAGATCTTCCTTACGGATCGTCTTGCGGTAGGTATAGGATGCAGCGTTACCGCTGGCATCGGTACCATTGATGGGGTTGCCCCAGGTGCTGATCTGGTCGCTGACCTCGCCGTCAACGGTCGGCCAGGTGCCAGTCCAGTCACTGCGGGAGAGATACTGCAGCCCGCCGTTTACATGGTCGAGCTGATTGGTGATCTCCACACCGGTCGTGGTGTCAAGCTTGTAGGTCGTGGTATCCACGGTGCCGTTTGCCGGGGTGTAGGTTGCAACAAAAGCAGTGTCGCCGTCGGCGGTCATGCCGTCTGCCACGCTCTTTCCCTTGGCAGAGAGGATGTTGTTGACCGCTTCGTGTGCGTTTTTGGCTGCGGTGATATAATAATCGCCCGCATCCAGAATGTAGGTCTTGGCATTGACGTAGTCGTAAGACTTCAGCTGCTCCTGATCAAAGGTGATCTTCACCGTCTCGCTTGCGCCGGGAGCCAGCTCTGCAGTTTTGGCATAGCCCACCAGCTCCACAGCAGCCTTTTCCACCTTGTTTGCCTTGTCGTAATCGGTATAGGGGCTCTGCGCATAGACCTGTACGACATCCTTGCCGGCCACATCACCCGTATTGGTGACCTTGACGGTCACAGTGCAGGTATCGCCATCCCAGCTGGTATCGTAATCAGACCACTCGAAATCCGTGTAGGACAGGCCGTATCCAAAGGGATACATCACAGCATCCGCATAGTTGTAATCACCGGCATTGCCCTGACCCAGCACCTTGTCCTCGTAGCGGGTCTCGTAGTAGCGATAGCCGACGTAAATGCCCTCTTTGTAGCTGACATAGTTATACTTGGTGATATTTCCGTTTTCATCGTAATAAGCAAAGTCACCGAAGTTCTGAGCAGCGGGGCTGTTCATTGCATCGACCTCATAAGTATCAACGGTACGTCCAGAGGGGTTGACCTTGCCGGAGAAGATCTCTGCCAGAGAGCACAGACCGTAATCACCCATTGCCGGAGCAGAGATGATGGTATGGATGCTGGGATAGTTCTCGACCCAGCTCAGGTCAACTGCTGCGCTGGAATTGAGCAGAAGAACCACATCGTCAAAGTTATCGTTCAGATACTGCAGGATCTCCAGTTCCGTAGAATCCGGCTCCAGGTAGGTCTTGGTCTTGTCCTCTTCCACATCGGTGTGGTTGTACATGGAGCGCGGCATATCGCGGCCTTCGCCCGCCACACGGCTGAACACAAAGACCGGCACCGTGCCCTGCATGGAATCGGTCAGGCCCGGCTCTGCTTTCATAACAGACAAGGGGCATTCGTTGATGGAAAAGTCCTCGTCATCACCATAGGAAACAGAACCAACGCCCAGACCGTAGTCCTTGCCGTTGCCTTCGGAATAAAACTTCCAGAGCGCTTCATTAACGCCAAAGCCTGCATCTTCAAAAGCAGTTTTCATATCGACCTTATTGCCGCCAATGTAGCTGACTGCCGAATGGCTGACAAAGCTGAAGGTCGTATCCGTGCTGTACGGCATCTTTCCCGCATCGTTCTTCAGTAGAACGATACCCTCTGCGGCGATCTGCTTGTTCAGCGCAACTTCATCCTCAACCAGAGCATCCAGCGTATCAAAACCGGGCTTGCTGTACTCCATGTTGATGCCTTCGGTCTTTGCCTTGCTGTTGTCGATGCCGCCGCTCTTCAGTCCCAAAATGCTCTGCACGCTGCTGGCATTAGGCGGGATCAGCACATTGGCCGCAACAATACCGCCCGCCAATGCGACACACAACACACCCGAAACGGCAGTTTTGATGATCTTACCCATCATCTTACTGTCCTTCTTCTTCTGTGCCATAACTGTTAACTCCTTCTCTTTTGGGTACACGACCCGGTTCATAGCTGTTCTCCGGAGTGCGTCCACTCCTTTGCTTGATGTCATTTTATCATATAAACCGCAAAACGAACCGTTCTCCGCATAACCTGTCGTCTCGGATGCGCAATCTGCAAAAGTTTCAAATTAGTCGCAAATTTTATTGTGCTAATCCACAATTTCGAGAGCGGTTTTATTGTGCAGAATAACAAAACGTCTCTGTCATCGCTGTGCGATGACAGAGACGTTTCTCACGATGGGACCGGCAGCAAGATCCGCAGGGTGAACCAGCCGTCGGCCCAATGAAGGGTCATGGTGCCGTCGTGGCGCTGGGCGGCCGCCTGCACGCCCTGCAGGTCGTAGCCGCCGTGGGCGTTGTGGACGGGCAGACCGTCCGCGCCCAGCTCCACGGGCTGGGCGCAGTAGTTCTCGAAGCGGAGCATCACGCAGCCGCTCTGGTTATAGATGGCCACCCGCAGCAGACGCTTTTCGGGGTCGGGCTCGGCCAGCACGCTCTCGATGGCGTTGTCCAGCGGCGCGCCCACGAGGGTACACAGCTCCCGCGTGCTCAGAAAGCCCAGCTGGCTGCCGTCGGCCACGCTGGTCATGTTGATGCCGCGCTGCTGGCAGTCCATGCTTTTGGCGGTCAATAGGGTATCCAATACCGGGTTGCCAGTCTTGTTCTCGGCCTCATACTGCCGGAGGCCGCTCTCCATCTGGGCCAGAGCCGCGTCCTGCTTGGCCCGGTCGCGCTCGGCGCGGATGTCCGCGATTTGAATTTTCAGCTCATGATAGCGGCTGTTGATGAGCCGGATGCCCTCTTTGCTCCGCTTGTACTGCTCGTACTGGCGGTGGAGCACCTCGTCCATGGCGGCAAGCTCGCTGTGGAGCGCCGCCTCCCGCAGCTGCTCGTGCTGGACCGTCAGGATGAGCACGCCGCAGAAATCCACCAGCGTGCGGATGTAGTAGACGCTCATGTCCACCTCGCGGTCGCCGAGAAAGAGCAGATTGCTCACCGCGAAGACCATCGCCGCCATGACGACGGCCACGAGGGCCGCTTTTCCGCTGATGACGATATGGCCCTTGGGGCTGGTGTGCTTATGCTCCAGCACCCAGATGCAGCCGAAAACGCCGCCGTAGACCACCACCAGAAGCAGCAGTGACAGGCCGTCGGCCCCGCTGCGCTGAGGCCAGAGGAAGCAGTGCAGCTGCCACTCGGCGCTGGCCGCCAGCTCTGCCAGAACGAAGGCCCGGGCGCAGACATAGCCCGCTTCCAGCAGGGAGATGGCGCGGGTGACCCAGAGGTATAAATACTGTATCCCCACAGCTGCCGCCATGCAGGGGATCCACCACGCCAGCGGAACGCTGCCCGTGGCCTGCAAAAAAGCACTCAGGGCCAGCGCCCATGCCGCACTGGCAGCGATGGTGGCCGTTTTGCCGAAGCGGATGCCCAGCGGCAGGGCGTAGATGCCCACGGCCAGACACTCGGCCAGCGCCGTATACAGGCGCGGGATGCTGGGCAGTGCCGTCATGCACCCTCACCCCCGATGTGGTCGGCCAGCGCCGCGAGGAAGGCTTTCCGCCGGGGGCGGCTGACCTGCAATTCGTAGGGTCCCACCTGCACCATCCCCTGCTGCACGCTCTTCACCTGTGCCAGATTGACAAGGTAGCCGCTGTTGCAGCGGGCAAAGGGCCGCTCGGCCAGCTTTTCCTCAAAGGCTTTCAGGGTGCCTGCCGCCACGAAATCGCCCTCTTCGGTATAAAAATGGACGCGGTGTCCCTCGCTTTCCAGATAATAGATGAGGGACGAATCCAGCCGCCGCATCCCGCCCTCCACCGGCAGGGCCAGATAATGCCGTGCGCGGCGGCGCAGCTGCTCTTCGGCCTTGCGCAGCTGCTGCGAAAACGCAAAATAAGGCACCGGCTTGAGTACATAGTCCAGCGCGCCCACCGCGTACCCGCCGATGGCGTACTGGGCCATATTCGTGATAAAAACGATGATGACGTCCTTGTCCAGCTCCCGCACCCGCCGGGCCGTCTCCATCCCGTCCAGATGCTTCATCTCCACGTCCAGAAACAGGATGTCGTACACCGGGCGGTAATCATCCAGCAGCTCCATGCCGTCGGCGAACTCCGTCACCGCGAACTCGGTGCCGTACTGCCGGGTGTGCCGCTGCACATAGCCCTGAAGCTGCGCCCGCACCTCTGCCTCGTCCTCCACCAGAGCAATGCGTATCATTGCCGCACCTCCTTTTTCCGCAATTTTTCCAGTTTTTATTGTAACACGAAATAGGGCGTGTGGCAAATAGGAGAATAAAACAGCAGCCCCGCTTCATCTGCCGCGAGGCTGCTGTTCTGTGATTGAAAAATTTCAGGCTCAGTTCGTCTTGACGGCCACAAGGATACGGATCTTCCTGCCGCCGGAGCAGCCGAAGTTGTCGTACCAGCCGATGAGCTTATAATCCTCGGTGTTGATCTTGGGCAGCGAGGTCGCGAAATACTGGCCCTTCGACCACAGATACACCTGCATATCGTCGGCGGTCTCATAGCGCTTGTCGCCGCTCATGACCGAAGCTGCGCCCAGCTTATCGATGACTACCGGCGAGAGCTGGAGCATCCGGTTGATGGCCTTGCCGTCAGCAGAACGGCCGATGGCGATGCCGCCTGCGATAACGGGGTACTTGGTGGCGGTGCTGTAGGCCACCTGCTTGCCGCCGGAGTAGCAGACATAGGTCGCACCCTCGCCCAGATAGTTGAGGAAGTCGCCCAGCGTACCGCCCACGCTGTCGCCGGTGCGGCGGAGCACATAGCTGAACAGCTGGTCCGTCTTGCCGGTAAGGGTGTTCCAGGTAGAGCTGACGACACTGCCATCGATGAGGCCGTAGAGCACATCGCTGGTGCTGGGAACAAGGATGTTCTTCACATCCTGGAAGGTCTCCTCATCGGTCTTGGCTACCTTGGTGGTGGTCGTGGTGGTCCCAGCGGGGAGGCCTGCGGCCTCTCTTGCGGCGTCCTGTGCCTTGTCGCTAATCTTTTTGTCGATCTTCTTGGCGGCTTCGTCCGTCAGGCGGCGGACAGAATCCAGCGCAGCGTACTCCCACAGGTCACCGGTCACATCGTCGAGGATGACCCGGTCGATCTGGCCCGCAGAATTGGTGGTGTAGTAGCGGACGTCGCTTTCACTCAGAGTTACCCCCGATAGGCGGCTGGGGCGAACTGCCCCAGCCACACCCTCCGACGTCGTATCGATGATCTGCACGTTGTCTGCAAACGGGGTGTCGCCCAGCGCGGTGCCGTCGGCGCTGACGGTACCGCTGGTGGAGCGGGGCGAGATGGACTGGACGCTTTCGCCGTCACCGCCCACGCTGATCTCCACCAGCTTGCCGGCCGGGAAATTGAGCTTATTGTCCACATTGACGGTGCGGGCGGTGCCGTCGGTACACATGACCGAGACAGCCTGCTGCACCTCAGCGCTGTTCGTCTCCACAAGGGTGCGGGATGAGGACTGGACCACGCCGTAGAACACAGCGTCTGCCGCGTCGCCGGTGAGGACGGAGACAGCTGCATCGTTCATGCCCAGCAGCAGAGTGACCACCTGTCCCACGCCGCCGCCGGACAGGGAGGACAGCTGATAGGCCACAGAGGGCGAGGCGATGGTGTAGGTGACACCGGCCACGGTCACAGAGGTCGGAGCGCTGGCCGAGGGCGAGACCGCCGTCACGCGGCCTGCGGCGCGCTTGTTGTAGATCCAGACGGTGCGGGCGCTCTCGTTATAATAGTAGACATCATAGGGAGAGAGGGCCGCAGAGGTGGTGACTTCGTCGTTGCGGTAGATGGCCGCCGGGGCGAAAGGCAAGACGGTGGAAGCATCTGCCACGAAGGGACCCTTGACATTGTCCAGCAGGACGGAGGAGATGTCCACCTGGCCGTTGTTCACGGCAAAACCCAGGGTGGAAGCGTAGACCTGACCGCTGCCGTTCATGGCGGTGAGGGCGTTGTAGAAGAGCATGGTACCCTGCTCGAGGGTCAGAGCCTCGCCCTGACGGGCATTGATCTCATTGCGCAGGCCCAGTGCGCTGGCCTTGCTGAGCTGAGCTGTGGGGAAGGTACCGCCCAGCTTTGCCACATCATAGCCCAGCAGGCGCAGCGCCATGGTGCAGGCTTCTTCCAGCGTGACGGTGTTGTCCGGGCGGAAGCTGCCGTCGGAGTAGCCGGTCATCCAGCCGTTCTGGACAGCGGTGCGGATGTAGACCGCATAGGGAGAGTCACTGTCTACATCGCTGTAGAGGCGGCCGGTGCGGCCCTGTGCCGTGGTGGTATCGCGGTAAGCAGAGAATGCGGTGAGGAGGCGGGCTGCCTGCCCACGAGTGAGGGGCGCACCCAGAGAACCGGCCTGCTCGGCGGTCAGACCGCCCAGTGCCGTCGCCGTCTGGACTGCCGCGTTGGAGCCGACCGCAGAAGCGGGCAGCACCAGCATGGAAACAGCCACGCAGACAGCCAGCAGGAATGCGAGGAATCGTTTTTTCATGGTAAACTCCTTAATCATATCTGAGCGCTTCGATGGGGTTCAGGCTGGCGGCACGGCGGGCCGGCAGGAAGCCGAACAGGACACCGATGCCGCAGGAGATGCCCACGGCGATGGCTGCTGCGTCCGCCGAGGGGGTGACGTTCAGGGTAATATCCGTCAGGATATACGGAAGGATCTGGTTGATAATGGCCGACACGACGTAGCCCAGCACGATGCCGAGGCAGCCGCCCAGCGCCGACGTGACGCCGGCCTCCACGACGAACTGGGTCAGGATGGTGCTCTCCTGTGCGCCCAGTGCCTTGCGGATACCGATCTCACGGGTGCGCTCGGTGACGGACACCAGCATGATGTTCATGATGCCGATGCCGCCGACCAGCAGCGAGATGCCTGCAATGGCCGTCAGGACGCCCACCATGACGTTGATCATGGAGGACATCTGCTTCATGGCTGCGCTCAGGCTCATGACGTAGACATAGTCGTCCTTGCTGACCAGCTTCTTGAGCCGCGACTGCAAAAACTCCTGTGCCTCATCCGAGTGGTCCGCGTCCTGCAGGACCACATAGTACTGGCTGACACTGCTGGTGTTGTTGACGCTCATCAGGGTGGTATAGGGGATAAGAACAACGTCGTCGTTGCCGCCCTCGTACTGAGAGGCGGGTTTGGAGCGGCCTTCCAGCACGCCCACGATGCGGTACTCGCTGGCGCCCACCTTGAGGGTGCTGCCGAGACCGTTGCCGCCGAAGATCTTGCGGTCCACATAGTCGCCGATGACACAGATATTCTTGTTGTCTATCAAATCGGTGTACTGAATGCCGCGGCCCTTGGCCACCTTGTAGTTGTTGATGGTCGTGTAATCTTCGTTGACGCCGCTGATGTAGGTGCGGCGGTACTTCTCGCCCGCTACCCGCAGCGTGTCGCCGCCGACACTGGCAATCGGCGAAAGGCCCTTATAATACTCGGGCTTTTCATTGATGATCCTGTACACATCGTTCACTTCCACTGAGCGGGTGCTGGCGGTCATGATGTTGACGGACAGAATATCGCTGCCCATGTCGGAGTAGAAGTCCTGCATCATGTGGGTCATGCCGTTGCCGAGACCGACGATGACGATGACGGCCATGACGCCGATGATGATGCCCAGCATGGTGAGGAAGGTGCGGACTTTGTTGCTCAAGACGTTCTGGACGGCCTGTTTGAAGGTCTCCTTTATCATGCCTGCGTCCCCTCCTCTCCGGCTTTCGGCTCTGCCATCATGAAGTTCGGCTGAACGACTGCCTCGGGTGCGTGGGCGTCGCCGTCGTAGACGACGCGGCCATCTTCGAGGCGGATGATGCGCTCGGCCTGCACAGCAATGGAGTTGTCGTGGGTGATGAGGACGACGGTATTGCCCTGCTTGTGCAGATCCTGGAGCATTCCCAGAACTTCGCGGCTGGTGTGGGAGTCCAATGCACCGGTCGGCTCGTCGGCCAGGATGACCGCCGGGCCGCAGGCCAGCGCACGGGCAATGGACACACGCTGCTGCTGACCGCCGGAAAGCTGGTTGGGCAGGTTTTTGAGCTTATTGCCCAAACCCACCCGCTCAAGGGCAGCCTTTGCCGTCGCGTGGCGCTGTGCGGCGGGGATGCCCGCATACACAAGGGGAACTTCCACGTTCTCCAGAAGGGTCAGCTTCGGCAGCAGATTGTACTGCTGGAAGATGAAGCCCAGCTTCTCGTTCCGGATGCTTGCCAGCTCACGGCGGCTCATCTTGCCGACATCCCTGCCGTCCAGCAGATAAGTGCCTTCGGTAGGCACGTCCAGACAGCCGATGATGTTCATACAAGTGGATTTACCAGAACCGGACTGGCCGACGATGGCCACGAACTCGCCTTTGTTGATTTTGAAAGAGACGTGGTCGGCGGCCTTTACGAGGGTGTCACCCATCTGGTAATACTTGCAGACCCCATCAAATTCTATCAGCGTGCTCATTCGTCATCTCCTTCGGCGGAGGCCATCATGTTGCTGTAGAAGTCGGTCGCACTGACGCTGGAGTTGTCGTAAGCGATGGTATCGCCCTCCTGCAGGCCGCTCTTCACTTCGATGTAATCGTCATCGCTGATGCCGGTGGTCACCTTGACGTAGACGAAGCCGTCGGGAGCGGTCATGGAAGTCTCAGCATTGGCAGCGCTGGGCGAATCCTTGGTCACCAGCACATAGCTGCCCCGGACGAGGGCGGCGTTGGGCAGGGCCAGAACATTCTTGACGCTGGCGGTGGTGATCTTCGCAGTGGCGTTCATTCCGGGCAGCAGCTCGCCCATGTCGTCGATGCGGACGGTGACGGGGTAGCTGGTGGAGCCGTTGGCGGTAGTGCCTGCCACGAGGATGCTGCTGATGACGCCCTTGTAAGTCTCACCCGGGACGGCGTCGGCGGTGATGTCCACCTCCTGGCCGACCTTGAGGGAGCGGATCTTCAGCTCGTCCACGTTGAGCTTCATTTCCAGATAGCTCATATCGTAGATGGTGCAGAGGTTCTGCATGGCGGTGTCGTTGGCGCTGAGCTTGTCGCCGGCCTTGACTTTCTTATCCACGATGGTACCACTGATCGGGGCGTCGATGGTATAGTGGCTGATGGTCTTCTCGGCAGAAGACATCTGCAGCTCGGCAGAGCGCAGGTTGTCAGCGGCGTTTTTGGTCTGCTTGTCCAGATCCTTGCCGGTAATGCGGAGGATGACGTCATCCTGACGGACGGTGCTGCCCTCCTTGACGCAGAGTTCAGACACGGTGCCGGAGGCAGCTGCCGCGACAGTCTCCTCGCGCTGGTAAGTAAAGTGTGCGGAGTTGAAGGAGCTGACGCCGTTCACCTGTGCCACAGCGGCCTGTGCGGTGGTCAGGCTGCCCGCGTTGGGAACAGCGATGGTGACGGTGCAGGTCATCAGGCTGGCGTCGCCGGCAGGGTCTGCACCGGAAACGGAGCGGATGGTGCCGTTCAGCGTCTCAAAAGTGGTGTCCGGCATGACCTGTGCGGCCTGACCGGCGACAAAGCTCTGGGCCTCTGCGGCAGGGAAATCCACGGCCAGCAGCATCACGGAGGTGTCGCGGATGGTGGCCACAGTCTGACCAGCCTGCACGGCGTCGCCTGCGGCGACTGCAAAGGAGCTGACCTCGCCGCTGATCCTGGTGCGGACGTTCTGCATATCCGCAGCGTCATCGTAATTGCGCTGTGCCTGCTCCACCGAGAGCTGTGCGCTCGCGAGGTTGTTTTCCACATCCGAAATGTCGATGGTGTAAAGAATATCGCCCTTCTCGATGCTGTCGCCCAGCTCAAAATCGGCGGTGAGCACCGTGCCGGTGACGAGGGACTTGACGGTGTAGGAATCGGCGGCGTTGATGGTGCCGCTGCCGTCGTAGACGTTCACGATGTCGCGGCGTCCCAGCTTCTCCTGCGTGTAGGCAAGGTCTGCCGACGCACTGCGGCTCTTGCGCGGCACGATGACCGCCACCAGCACCGCTGCGGCTGCGACCACCGCGCTGCAGCGCTTGTTG
>SKER01002494.1_pt1 | contig 11559 bp, 8 predicted proteins | sample 4826961 | NCBI WGS metagenome assembly SKER01 (sample SAMN11008804, study PRJNA524170) | human gut metagenome | biome: Human fecal sample; material: Feces; isolation source: fecal sample from pouch patient p47 | host: Homo sapiens | place: Israel: Tel-Aviv | collected 2016-11-16
CCGATTTCTCTGGCAAGTTTGACAGCCTGGACCTTATATTCGTGGTCGTATTTACGTTGGGTACGTGACATTGAGAGTTCCTCCTTATTCTCTTTATTATATATGAATTCTTTGAGAATAAGGTGTCAACTTTATTTATACAACATCAAAGCGACTTCTGGATATCCTCAATTGCATCATACTCATCTTCAATAATAGACAGACGTTTCTCTGCAAGGTCAGTGAGTTTGTCTTGAAGGTCTAGGGTTTTGTCCTCAGTGTCTTTATATTTTTCGTAATACTCTTTGTATTCCGTTATCTGTTTTTTCAAATCTTCGCTTGCAATCGTCTCTATTGATAACTCGCCACTTCTTACTTTTTTCTTGTATGATGGATCTAGACTAATACTATTAGCTTTTTCAAGATACATTTGAGCTGCATCTTGATTGGTTTTCAGTTCATCTTGAACTTTTTCGATTGCCTCATATGCTTTATTTTGCTTACTAACTAAACCTATTGCTCTGTCGATATTGTCTACTGCAAGCTCTGTCAAACGTGACATTTCTTTTAAAAGTGTTTCTATCCAATCAATTACTTCTTCCGTAGCTTCTTTCGTACTATTGTTAGATGCACTTGATGTGTTTTGAGATGATTTATTTGAAGTGTTGGATGAAGATGATGCTTTACTTCCACTACTGCCGACATTAAATTTTCCAGTGCCATTAGAAAAAGCTGTACCAAGTGAATGAGAAGTTTCATACGCAAGTTTCCCATGAGAACCAGTAACATATCCATTTTTCAGTAACGCTTCTGACTGCTCTCCATTGAATACAATGTCTCCCTTTTTCAAACTTGTGAAAGCAGGATCTCCACCATTCACTATGAATGGCTGCCCATCTCTTACAATAATTTCAGGTTTTAACTCGTTGACAAGAGCGTGTGGTTCATTCTGATTTAATCCCAAATTCTTATTTGAGGATACATTTGTAGTTCCTGCTGCATGAGTCGTACCAATAGAATGTGCTGTGCCAGTTGCCGGAGACACGCTACCATTTGTTTTAACGTTATAAGTGATAGTTCTAGTTTTATTTCCTGGAATATTTTCTAATCCGAGTACACTAACTATATAATTTACTTTTGCATACTTATCTTGTGGCGTGTAAGCATCTACAGCAGAATGTTCGGCTTTAAAACGTACTTTCGCATCTTTGTTGTCTGGATTATATCCATCAACTTGACTTTTATCCACACCTGCTTTTACTAATATCTCTGGTGTAATACCAGTAATTGCAGATTGAATCGTTCCAAGAGCAGATGTATCAAGATTTACCCCTGCTTTAACATCAACTTTTGTATCTGTTAATGTTGTAAGAGCAGACTGCACTTCGGAAGTATCTAACGATAATGATGCTTTTGTATTTCCATCTAATCCCTGTATTTCTCCTGCTAGCTGTTGCACTTTTGCTTGAGCATCACTAGTATCTATCTGAACACCAGCTTTTTGTAACTCTGTCTGTGCATTTAGATTATTTACTGCCTCTTGATACTCTTGAATCTTTGCAATCGCATTTCCGATATTTCCATCAATTTGACTTGCATCAACACTGACCACAGCTGAAGAATTAGTTAAAGTTTCTTTCTGAACAATCAATGTTTCCAGATTATCAACTGCTTGCTGTGCACCTTCTATTGATAGGTCAATTGTTCCATCAGAATTTTTGAATTCTTCTAATGAAGATTTTGCTTGCTCTATTTTTGCCTCTAATTGGTCAATATTCAAATCAATATCAATGTCTGAATTTCCTAATTCTTGTTGTCTTTCGACAAGATATTCAAGAATCGCATTAGCATTTTGAAGTTTTTCTGTTTTAATCTTTGGCTCAACATCAGAATCTTCGATTGTTTGAATATAGTCTTTAACTTTATCAATCTGATTTGTAACATCGGAAAATGACGAAGAATCAAGATTGATACCAGCTAGTTTATTATCATTCATTCCATCGAGAGCTTCTTTCGCTGATTGAGCTGAATTTTTCAATTGTTCCATTGAAGCAACTGGCTGATCTAAATTAATATCAAATCCATAGTCTTTTAATTTTCGCATCACTGACTGAACAGCTTCAACGTCAATACCCAATGTATTTGCAATCTGCTTATCATTACCTGCCCCAAAGTTAATTTTCCATGAACCATCCTCGTTCATATGTGCCCACTCAGAGTTGATATTCTGGATATCTTCCAGGAAATGAACAGCACCCTCTTGACCTTCCGTGAAATATCTTTCAATTTTAGGCATTGCAGCTTCATATGCAGCAACAATCTGATCTACGCTTGCTGTGGACAAATCTAAATTACTAATTAAATCCGTATACTCTTTGAAAGCGTTTGTTCCAATGAGTCCTTTGTCGTACAAATCTTTCGCATTTTCGATTCCACCTTGAATCGAATCGTACATATCCCCTAATTCGCCACCAGACAACGCAGCTTGCCATTTATTAAATGCTGACAATGTAGTTTCATACTGATACTGCAAATCTTGTAATGAAGAGATATTGTCTTGAATCCCTTGTCTCTGAGACTGTAAACCACTAATATCTTGTTGGCTGAACATTGCACGAGCAATCTTTTCATCAATTTCTCTTAATGCCTCTTGTTGTTCTGCGATAGCTGATAAATAATCCGACTTTGTACTCTGTTTTTGCTGTTCTTGTAGTTGAGCAAGGGCTTTCTGATTGATATTATAACCATTGGCTGTTTTCTCAAGTGCCTTTTCTGCATCTGAACCAAACATTTGTTTAAATGCTTCTACATTATCTGCTGATATTCCAGAACCAGAAACGGATTCAGCCATGATATCTTTTAATTTTGAAAAGTTTTCAGTTGCTTCTTTGATTGATTGTTGTGCATCATTAAATGATGTTGTTACCTTTGACATTGATACAGAACCAGTCAAGCCCAACTCTACGAGGATATCAACGACTTCCGAAATACTATCTGCTGAATCATCAGATACAATTCCCAATTCAATTGCTTTATCTACAACTGATTTGAGTGCTTTTTCTCCATTGGCAACAGATTTATCATCAAAGCTAATTCCTTTTAAATCTACATCTTTTAAATTCTTAAATTGAGATGCAATATCTTTAAAATCATCTCCGGCAAGAGCATCTTTGAAGTCTTTTGTTTTAACCGCAGACTCGTTTAAAGAATCACCGACTTCATCAAATAGATTTTTATATTGTGGGTATTTATCAAGTACCTTGTCTACGCTAAATGAAACGCTATCAAATGATGCTTTTGCTTTATCTATCGCAGAACTATCACCATTTGAGAGAGCTTCATTATATTTCTCAATTGCATCTTTATAATCTTCCAAAACGGCAGCAGGCTTTCCATCTCCTAACCCCTTTGAAATCATATCTGCTTTGAGGAAATTATTGTAAGCATCTCCGTATTCATCAATAATTTCTTTGAAATTGGAAAGTTCAGAGGATGTGGAATTCAATGTTTCATTCAACAATCCGTTTTTGTCACCGACTGTATCAATACGATTTTGAATCTCATTCATGAAATCATTTAATGTGGACTCTGCTTGTGTCACATCACCTTTGAATGCGATTGTATAAGATCCTGTTGAATCACCTTTCACAGACAATCCCTTGTCTTTATATTTTTTCGCTATTTTTACAATAGCCTCAGCATCTTCTGTTCCACCACTAAATTGTGCAATTCCTGCCGTCCTATTTTTTGTCATTTCAGACTTTATTTTGTCGAATCCAGCTTTGTTCTCATTTAATGTCTTTTTTGCATCTTCCACTTGAAGCTGTTGCATGATACCAAGCTGTTCTTCCATCTTACCATTTACTAAATCAATAGAATTTGCACTGTCTCCATAAGCGGAAGATAACTGATTCTGAATATCCAACAATTGCGATTTTGTATTGTATGCCTCTTCTTCAGTAAGCATTCCAGAATCAAGTGCAGTTCTTAACTCTTCTACTTTAGACATTTGTTCATTCATAGAAGAATAGTTTTCAGAAAATTTCTGTCCCGAACTTGTTGCACTATTTACAGCATCTTCAACGGATTGTTTATATGACTGCCAAGCCATGACACCTGCCGTCACTGCTGTAGTTAATAATATAATTGGATTCGCAAGTAATACAGAGAACAAGCCTTCCATTGCTGAACCTAACGATACTGTGCTTGCTGTTGCCGTACCATTCGCAGCAGCTAGAGACAACGTTGCAACTGTAGACTCTGCTTCAGCCTGTGCAACACCTGAATTGGTTAGTAACTGTACTTTTTGTGCGTTGCTTAACGCTGTACTTGATATAACCAGCTGCATTTCCGATTCCGATAAACCTTTTGTCAAACCAAGAAGCTCTTGAAATCCTTTTGTGCTGATGTTTCCACTTTTCACAATATCCAATGCATTTCCTAAGTTTGACATCTCTTTTACTGCATCTGAAATAAATGAAGTAATATTTTTAAATACAAATGCCCCTCCAAAAGTTCCTAACCCTGCCAAAGCACCTTTGAGAAGATTAGTTTTATCTACAAAATCAACAATTGCTTTTGAACCATCCAAAAATCCTGAATACATATCATCCGAAATTAAGGATTGGTCCTATGTCAAGATTTAGTACAAGTTAAAATGAGGTTTTCCCCATCTTAACTTGCCATTGGCTCTTCGTTCTGTTGCAATCTACGGTATAGTTCTTCGTAGTCATTTGGTGACATGTAATCGCAATGACTATGGATTCGCTTGGTGTTATAGAATGCCTCCAGATATTCGAATACCAATCGATATGCATGATTATAGTCGCGGATTTTGAAGCGATTCAGCCATTCGCGCTTGATCAGTGAATGAAATGATTCAATGCAGGCATTATCCCATGGATAAGCCTTTTTAGAATAACTGCACTGCATGTTTGCAGTGACACGTTTGTATTCCTTTGAAACATACTGTACGCCGCGATCGGAATGCATAATCAATGGTTCTTCAATTTTTCGTTTTGCCTTGGCTTTGTTTATTGTTTCAATCACGCAGGACACTTCCAATGTATTTGACAATGTCCAGGCAATGATTTTCCTAGAATATAAATCCATAATACTGGTCAAATAGACGAAGCCATCTATCGTCCAGATATAGGTAATGTCAGAACACCAAACTGCATTTGGCCGTTCTGGATTAAATTGTTCATCAAGGATGTTTTGAAGTTTGCTACTGAAATCGGAGTCTCTTGTGGTGATTGTCCACGGCTTTACCCACTGAGCCTTAATGCCCATTTGTTTCATGTACTGCCCAACAGTACGCTCGGAAATAGTTTCTCCTGTTTTGCGTAACACTTGTGTGATTTTGGGAGCACCGTAATTCTGTTTAGATTTATCGTAAATATCCTTGATTTTGGCTTTTACTGATTCCCGACGCTTTTCAGCATTGGAAGGAACATGTTTCAGCCATGCGCGATAGCCAGAACGTGAAACGCCAAGTATTTTCAACATTCCGGAGACAGAAACACGGCGTTTAGCCTTGTGGGCTGCTTCTGCCTTCTCAGTAACTTCGAGGTAAATGGCTTCCGTCATTTTCCCAGAATGTTGATGGCTTTTTTTAATACATCAAGTGCATCCTGCGCATCACGTAGTTCACGCTTTAAACGTGCAATTTCCTTTGCTTCATCAGAAGCATAGTTGCCAGAACCACGGCTCTCAATGTCTCCGGTATCACGCAGTTCTTTCTGCCAGCGAGACAGTGTCTGATGACTGATTCCTAAGTTTGAAGCGCAACCCTGCAATCCTAATTCTCTGTGATCATGATAATACTGGATTGCATCCAATTTAAATTGTTTGTCATAGTGCTTTGCCATAATGAGATCCTCCTTCAGTGCGGTAACTACATAGTACCATAAAATTTGTAATTAGGGATTCTCATTTTGACTTGTACTATTTATATTCTAGCACCAGGAATAGACAGCATATCTAGAAAGTGAGGAACATAAGATTATGAACTATGGACTAATTGCAACGCTGATTGTGCTGGCAATCGTAATAGGTGCAATCACAACAAAAAAATGTGAAGCGTTTCTAATCGCAGGATCGATGGTTGGAGCAATCGTTTTGTGGAAGCAGGACTTCCTGACAAAATGGGTCGGCACGCTTGAAGGAGTAATAAGTGATGAGGCATATGTCATATTGATATGTGGACTTTTCGGAAGTCTTGTGGCACTTCTTACAGCATCAAGAGGAAGTTTTGGTTTTACAAAAATTGTAACAAAAATCTGTAATACAGAAAGAAAAACATTGTTTGCCACATTTATCCTTGGAATACTAATCTTTGTTGATGATTATCTCAATGTGTTATCAATCGGAACAGCAATGAAAGGCTCTTATGATAAAAAGAAAGTGCCGAGAGAATCACTTGCATATCTGCTTGACAGTACAGGTGCTCCAGTTTGTGTATTGATACCGTTTTCATCATGGGCAGCATATTTTGGAGCAATTTTCTTACAGCAGGATTGTGTAAAGAATCTTGCAGGTGGAAGCCTGATGAAGACATATTTGATGGCTATTCCCTATTGTATTTATCCGATTGTGGCACTTATAATAGTATTTCTTTTCTGCATGGGATGGTTTCCAAAGCTTGGCGGTATGAAAAAGGCATATGAACGAGTTGCTGAAACAGGAAAAACATACAGTGATGTCAGCAGAAAATATAATATCGGGTCTGAATATGGTGAAGAAGAAGGACGAAGCGTATGGTTTTTTATTGTCCCACTTGCAGTACTTGTCGGAATAGCAGTGGCAACGGGTGATTTAGTAGTGGCTGCCATTATCGCAATCCTTGTTTCTATGGTATTATATATTACAGGAAAAATCATGACATTCTCAGAATTTTGGGACACCTTTGTAAAAGGATTTTCAGATATGCTACCAATTATAATATTACTTATCTCTGCGCTTACATTCCAAAAAATTGCAAGTGAGATGCAAATGACAGAGTTCTTCGTAGACCTTTGCAAACCTTTCATGGCAGGAAGTGTTTTCCCTATGATTACATTTATCATCGTGGGACTTCTCGCATTCATGATTGCAAATGCCTGGGGCGTATGTACACTTGTTGCACCGGTACTTCTTCCGCTTGGAGCGAGCGTTGGAGCAAATATCGTACTTGTAATGGCAGCCATCCTCTCTGGATGTGCATTTGGAAACCACGCATGTTTCTACTGCGACACAACAGTACTTGCTTCAAATGGAGCCGGAATAGACAACCTCGAACATGCAGGCTCACAACTTCCGTATGTGCTTATCGGAGCAGGAATTTCAATAATAGGATTTTTTATATTAGGATTAGTTATGTAATCAGGAAAAATAAGATGGATAAATGGTCAAAATATAATATTTAAACATTTCAATATGGAACAGCATATAACTATAAAGTTTGCTGCCTGAAAGGAGAAAATATGGACGAAAAAAAATATATTGTTACAATAGCAAGACAATTTGGCAGTCTTGGACGACCGATTGCTATGCGCATGAGCAAAAAACTCGGCGTGGAATTTTATGACAGAGATATCGTTGAGGAGGCAGCTAAGAAGCTGAATCTCCCTATATCAAAGATTGATGAAATAGAGGAAAGTGCAAAGAAAAAAGTACATTCCAACAGTTTCAGACGAATGATGTATCCACTCGGAACACAGGCTGACGAGCTACAAGATAAACTTTTTGAGGCACAAGAAAATATCATAAAATTCCTTGCAGAAAAAGAATCCTGCATCATCGTAGGACGTTGCTCTGATTTCATACTGGCTGATGAATCAAATCTGCTCAGAATCTATATTTATGCCCCTTATGAAGAACGTGTAAAAAACTGCGTGAATGATTTAAAGATGAATGAAACAGATGCAAGAAAAATGATAAAAGCAGTTGATGAGGCAAGAGATCATTATCATATGCATTACGCTGGATTTCTACCAAATGATCAAAGATTTAAGGACATAATGATAGACAGCAGCATGCTAGGAACAGAAGGAACGGCAGATTATCTGGTTGATGCAGTAAAGATGAAATTCGGATTCAAATAATCTGACAATAAGTTGCATGTCAACGAGTCAACAGCAGGCGGTTAATCCGCCTGTTTTTCAACTCTTCATCTTATCACTACATACTGCGATATATACACTGCTGCCATTGCTCCTATTACACTCAATACAACATAAAGCATTGCCCACCAAACTGCACCTCGTTCCAATAGTTGATTCGTTTCCAATGCAAAAGAAGAAAATGTTGTAAACCCTCCACAAATGCCAACTTTTAAAAATAAAATCCATTGCGGATTCCAGTCTTTCTTTACTCCAATAGCTACTACAAACCCTATTAAGAATGCTCCTACAATATTAATCAGTAATGTTTTTATAGGAAATCCACTTTGCGGATTTATCGGAATCAGTCCAATTAGATAACGAGCTATCGCTCCAAAAAATCCTCCCATTCCAACTATAATACAATTCACCATTTTACTTCCTCTCCTCTTGGATAAATGCCGCGGCATCTTTGGATTATTCTAATATTACGTATTAAACAAGTGCTCTTCTTTTCAATATTTAAGAACCTACTCTTTTGTCATAATCCCTGTAAACTGTTCAACACCGAAACGTCTCATAAACATTTCACATTTGCATAGGAAAAAATAATAAATATTTAATCCACAACCGCTTAATCCTTCAAAATTCCCCTGGCCTTTAGAAATTAACAGATCAGCGTTCTCAACCTCATCCATTGCTTCCTGAGATATTGCTCCGATAACATTACCTGGCATTCCCGTACCATTCCCAATTACCTTTTGTGCAACATCTTCCATATGCACATATTTTGCATCCTCTAACGTAGCATCATTTAGAACCGGCTTTCCTCTTACAATTACGGATATATATAAATCAGGATTGATGTCTCGAAGGGTTGCAATCAATAACCTATCTGTTACAATTTCTCCACAGTTATCTGTAAAATATACCAATCTGTTAGCATTGACTATCTCTTTGTGAAAATCAGTCAATAGATTAGAATCTATTTGTATATTTACTGCTTCATCCAATTTATCTTTCAATTCAATGTCATTCACATTTTCCAATGCTCCGAAATCAATATAATTTCCAACCATTGCATACTGTATTGCCATTTTTAAATGATTTTCAGATGTATTAACTTTATTTTCCATGTACGGAAAATAATCCAGCATTAATTTATTATAATGCTGTTTGATTTCCGTGTAATCCATTGTGTTACCAAAGAGTTCTTTACGAAGATTATCCATTTGCTCGGCAACCTGTGGTGTAGTTAAACCATCACTATTTTTTACAATTTCATTAACTTTATATTGATATTCTTTTATTTTTTCCTCTGTTGCACCAACCGGATATCTATTAGATGAAAATATCTACTCCTTTACCGTAGATAAGAATGGTCTGATTGATGATGAGAAAGTAAAAGAGTTAGAATTAGTCAATAAGAAAGCTCCGGAATTAAAGATCAAAAAGGTAACTCCGGATGGAAAAGAGTATGATATGGATACCGATTTTCCGGCAGGAACGGAATTTGATATTTATGAGTGGAACGAAACTCTTGGCGACTATGAAAAAGTACCATATTCTCATGTGATCAGTGCATTGGATGCAGACACGGAGCAAACCTATCTGTTATCTTCCTATGATGCGGACAGTACAGGAAATAAACAGACTGCAGTTGAGGAAAGCACGAATGATAAGGAAGAAAAACCAGAGAAGGTAGATGATGAATTAGAAGGAATTGATACATCAAAGTATGATAAGCTCGATTTCTCGTCAAAGAGATTAATTGTTGAGTCCTCTAATAAAAAGGCTTTGAAATATGGAGAAATAGAATCTTCTTACGGAAAGATATATACGATTGTTTTTGATTCGGAAGAGGAAACCAAGAAAGGATATGTTTATTATAAAGAAAAGGGAGATAAGGTTTTTTTGGATGAAGCTGTTTTATCGGCAGACAACGTAAAAAAGGATGCTCTGTCAGATACCAGTGACGATGTTCCATTAGAAAAGCTGGAATCCATCATCGAAGACGATGATGAAGAATACCCGAATACAATTGCTTTGATCGACACGGGTGTATCAAAAGATACAAAAAATATCAAAGAGTATTTATCTGTCTTAGATTCTGATGGCTATGATCATAATGGTCACGGAACAGCAATGGCAGAACATATACTACAGGAAAATGAAAAGGCAAAGATTCTATCCATTAAGGCATTGGATTCTAAAGGATCAGGAACAAGCGTGTCTATTTATGCCGCTATCATGCTTGCGATTGAGAAGAACGTATCAATCATCAATCTTAGCCTTTATGCTCCGGCGACAGAAAAGAACTCTTTGGTAGAAGAAGCAATACAGAAAGCTTTGGATAAGGGGATTATCGTTGTTGGCGCAGCAGGTAATGATAGTAAAAACGTATCCGGCTATATTCCTGGACGTACATCAGGAGTTGTAGTTGTTGGTGCGTGTGACAGTAAAGGAAACTTAATTTCTTCCTCTAACTACGGAAAGTCATTGAGTGTAAAAATAGAGGCTTCCTCTACATCAGAAGCAGCAGCAATGATGTCTGGTATGCTCTCATACAAAAAGGCTAAATATAACATTGACTATGTTATTAAAAATAACAGTCATGCTTTTACAGTTACGGAGGATGATTATAAAAAGTCGGATGATGATAGTTCGCAGGAGCCAGATGACGATTTTAAGGGAGCAGCAACCATTACAGACTGGATCGTAACAATGGATAATGAGTATATCGGTCAAACAAGACTTACAGGAGAAAAAGCAATGAATCCTTCTTCGGCTCCAGGGTATATAACGCCGAACGGAAATTACTTTTGTATCTTTTACAATTACACGGATTGGCAGGGAAATGGCGGAAAAGACACTAATAGAGGTCTGGCAACAGCAGTATGGCCTGATACTCCAACAGAAAATTCCAATAAACGAATATGGTATCTACCTGCATATGGTGATTGGATCAGAAATGGCAGAAAATTCAATGTGATATTCTGTATTTCGAAATCTAATTTGAAAGCATATGCTGGTTCAAGTGGATGGTCAAACAACACTGCAACACAGGCGCATGTATGGGTTTCAACTCAAGATGCAAGAATGAACAATACAACTGTTCTTTCGAGTTTCCAGTATAATGTGTCGATGAATGGCTTTAAACCACTATTTACAATAACATACAATTCAAACGGTGGAGAAGCGAAAGCAAGCAAAACACAATGGGCTAACTGGGACATGTCTCAAAGTGGGTATCTTGATGGAACGACCAGAAAAGGATATACATTTCTGGGCTGGTACAGTACACAGACTGGCGGTAAAAAAATTACAACAGATACAAAATACACGACAGATGTAACACTATATGCGCATTGGCAGGCGAATTCATATCCGCAAATTGTAAAAGCACGATACCAGAACACAGATGGCAGCTATGGTTCCTATTCAGAAGTTTATAATGCAGAACATGGTTATGATTCTGAGTTTAACTGGAGTTCGAAAG
>SKER01002606.1_pt1 | contig 11499 bp, 18 predicted proteins | sample 4826961 | NCBI WGS metagenome assembly SKER01 (sample SAMN11008804, study PRJNA524170) | human gut metagenome | biome: Human fecal sample; material: Feces; isolation source: fecal sample from pouch patient p47 | host: Homo sapiens | place: Israel: Tel-Aviv | collected 2016-11-16
ACACAATACGAATTCATAGTCATTGCGGTTATGAATCGCCAAATCAATATGAGAATAATTATTATTCAAAGCATTAGAATTTAAAATTTATCTATTTTATGAGTCCTTTTTCTTGACATAGTACCAAGAACATCATACGAGCCGGCTGATAGGTCGTATCATCAAAGATATCCATATCGATTCTTGAGGCGACCCATCTGGCCAGAAACTCGTATTCATCCGGATTCACGTTCCTGGATAAAGGAAGGATCCATCTGAACTTTGGATGTTCTGATGTGTGCTTATGTGTTGAATAAATACATCCTTTAAAGTTTGCTTTCTCATTGATCAGATCAATGAAGTTACCAGGTGCAAAGTCTGCATCCAGTGTGATACAGCTTCTGGAGATAACTGACTGATTGTTTCGTTTCCCTTCTCGTAGTTCCCCTGCAACAAAGCCTCCTACATCCTTGATTTCTGACTGCTGGTCTCTTGTCATGGATGCATACTGTGCTACGGTCTCACTTGTTCTTTTCGTAACGCTCAGTTTATCCATCAGAGCCTGCCACGACATTTCCTGGTTGTAGTACTGTCTCTGTCTTCGATTCTTACAGGTGGCAATCTTCATGCGTTATCTCCTTTCTGTCTGCTTGTTCTTATCTTTCATTCGGTTCAGAATATTTTTCTGATCATTTCTAATTGTGTTCACAGATTCCAGTGTCTCTGTGCTGACTTTTTTGATATCCTGGAAGACCTGCATGGTCTCCTTTGATAAAACAGTATCCTGTACAGGTTCTTCCATGGTCCGGTTCAGATGAGCCAGTGACAGAGCGATACTGTCCAGACGGTTGCAGATGCGGTCTCTGGCATTGTCTATTGCCTCGATCAGACGGTCTACATCCTCCATACTGGCCATATCGTCCTGTCTTCTCTGTTCTGCAGGTTTATTTAAATAACAGAGCCTTTGTTCGATAGCTTTTACCGAGCGTCCCTGAAGCAGAGTACTGTACGTACTGTGTATCTGCTTTGCGTTCAGTCCGATAGAAGTAAGTTGTCTTAAAAGTTTGTCCTCTGCATCTATCCATTTAGCTGACATCGTCATTCTCCTGTCATGCACCAAGTCTAGGTGCTTCTGCGACATCCAGTCCAAACACAAGCTTCAGCATCCATATCAGAAAGCTAAAGACAAGTACCCAAAGGATGCCGACAATGATTTCTCTTTTATATTTCTTCATACTATTAATCTTTCTTGTAGTAGGTACTTGTAAATCCATCACCCACAAGGATCAGATCCGGTGCCCACTCAATAGGTTTGGCCATCACTTCTAGCAGCTTTTCAAAAGCCTCCTGTTCAATGCAGGTATTAGCTTCACATATGACCTCATCATGTACATGCATGACACAGTCAACGCCTATAAGGTCACAGCCTTTCATCGTCTCGCATAGACAGTCTCTCGCAATGGCTTGAACTACATTTTCCGTAAGCTTTCCACCCCAGGTGTTAATCCAGCACCACTGACGTGTAGTCTGATTCAAGCCCATGAACTTGACCTGGCCTTCTTCGATACACGGCGAAACATAAGCAATCCTTCTGCCATTAGGAAGCTGAATGTATACATTGCCGTGTGACTTGAAAACGGCCATGTTGCGGTCAAGCTGTGTGTAGCCTCCATTGATAGCCTTCTCAAACGCATGCCCTAAGGCATACCAGAAATTAGGAATATTCGGACTGGCCTGTCTCCATTTTGTTACGATCTCCTGCTGCTGTTCCGGCTCGATTCCCATCTTGCTGGCACCAAAGGCTTCCAGTGCTGCCGTTCCGCCACCATATCCAAGTGCCAGCTCGGCAATCTTTCCTTTCTGCCTTAAATGTCCGTTTACGCCATGTTTCTCAACAGGAACGCCAAACATCTGACTGGCAGACGCGCAATAGATGTCTCCACCGTTTTTGAAGACATCCTGTCTCCACGTTGTACGTGTAAGCCATGCAATCACACGTGCTTCGATGGCACTGTAGTCGGCAATAGCAAATACGGTTCCAGGACGAGGTATGATCATCGTTCTTATCAGTGTCGAGAAGACATCGTTCATTGAACCATAAAGAACTTCCAGTGTTGGCCAGTCCTTCTGAGCTACCAGATTACGAGCCGTCTCCATATCATCGAAAGAATTTCTGGGGAAGTTCTGTGGCTGGATCAATCGACCGGCCCATCTTCCTGTACGACCTCCAAAGAACTGGAAACTTCCTCTGACTCTTCCATCACTGCAAGCAGAACGGATGAAGGCTTCATATTTCTTGACACTTGTCTTTCCAAGTTCCTGACGTATCTCAAGAACTCTTCTTGCATCGTCGCTTATATCCTCTTTTAAAAGGTCCTTAACGACTTCTTTTGTAATACTGTTTACTGTGATACCCTGCGTGTCAAACAGCCACTGTTTCAACTGCATGACACTCTGTGGGTTATCCAGCTTTGTGATTTCCTTAGCCTCTCTTGCAAGGCTTTCACTCAGTTCTTCATGGTAGTTCCATATAGACTGGATCAGGTCAACGGCTACCTGGATACCTCTGTCGTTGATATGCTGGTCCATGTACCAGTTCTCCCACTCGAAGTCAGGAATCTCACCCATGGCATCCAGTGTATTGTAGATAGCCTGCTCAGACTCGACATCACGTCTGTTGTACTCGACGAAGGTCTCCCACTTATCAGGTGCATGCTTAGGAAGGTTGACCGTTCTTCCGCCATTGGCCTTAGTTGGCCTGCAAGGACAGCAGAAGTACTGGATCAGGCGCTTACCGGTTGCTAGCTTGACTTTGTCCTCATCCAGTCCTAAAGCAGGACCTAAGGAAGCAAGAGCACCCGGATAGCCATGTTCTACGGCCATGATCATCGTATCCTTCCACTGTTCAGGTGGAAGAAAGCCTTCATAGCTTAGCTTCTTGTCAAAATCCTTCGAGTACCAGTTATCCAGTACCTGCAGGTCTTTTAAATGCCTTGTCAGACATACTCTTTCAAAGTTGGCATTATGAGCTACCTTGATAATGTTCTCGTCTGTAAGTGCATTTAAAATCGATATAGGAAGATGTCCTCCATTGGCCATGTCTATCACAGTTACTGGTTCGTCGTTGAATGCATATCCAAATAAGAGAATCCTGAAGTCAGGACTCTCTGCATACTTGTATACTCCGCTTTTTCCAAGATCTACACTTGAATAGGTTTCCAGGTCTATATGAAGAAGATTCTTATAACCAGCCATTGTCATCAGTGCTTTCTACTTCATCTGCAAAATCAGATGTACCAGAAGCACGACCGCCAAGGTAGTCACCGTCCATTGTCTTCAATACATTAGACAAGCCGCAAGAGATTCCGCCTGTTCCTTTGATGTATGGGAAGAAGTTGAATGTAATCTTTCCATAGCATCCTGAATAGACTTCTGATGCAATCTGTTCCTTAGGAATAATCACCAACTGGCCACCCTGGATCTTGCATACATCCGGTGCTGTAGTCGATTTAGCACTTAACTTGTACATTCCCTTGTAGTTTGCATCCGATGCTAATCTTGGATCCTGATCACAGTCGACTAATAGTCCTTTATCTGATCCAACAGGACGAATGAAAGGTGTAGCCTTTGTTGCAAACGAGTTACCATAGTCGTTGATACCTTTCTGTCTAGCTGCATCATAGTTAGCTTTGATCGTATTCAATGTAGCCTTGTCTGACTTGTCGATCAGAATGTCCACACTGTATTTCTTGTTTGGTCCATCTGCATATGCATATGGTTCTGCCAAGTGGCAGAATGTGAATCTTACGACTCCTGTTTTTGCTTTTTGAATTGTTGACATTATAATTACCTCTACTTTCTTTTATCTAAATGTCTACTGAACTTCATCCTGGAAGTCCTCAACTCCGGTCTTAACGATCGAAGGACGCTTGTCTGACTCTTCTACTAATGTCGGCTTTCCTTCTGGCTTGTTGATATATGGACTGGCCAGTTCTGTGAACTTCTTCTTGCCGACAAGCTTTTCCAAATTTGTGATGGGTAACAGCTCCTTTGGCTTAAGGAATTCATTTTCTTTAAATCCTTCGTCAATTAATAGTTTTTGCACGGAATCCGCGTCCACGATCTTTCGACTGCTTCTTCCTTCAACAACTTTATAGCCTTTGTAATGAACACCCGACAGAGCCTGGTTCAAGGCAAACTCCTCGATGTCGGCACACCATTTCTTCATCTCACTCAGTCTAGGAAGCAAGGATGCGACCTCATCATCTGCAAGAAGCATGGCATCATACAGTTTGTTCTGTTCTGCAATCGCAACGTTCATCTTGGCTCTTTCCTTGCAGTTGGCTTTCACCTTGCAGAACTGACACCACTTGCCCGCTTCCTGTTCTCCCTGGCCATCCCAGGCTTTCTTGGCCGCAGGCTTGATGACATTCTCCATGTAGTCACACAAGTCTACAGTTGAGATCTCATAGGTACTGATATGATCCAGACGAGGCTGGAAGATATGCATCTTTACCTTGTCGAAGGCATAGTAGGCTTCATACTCATGAAGAGCTCCTGCTGCATAGATCAGCAGCTGAGAGTTATGAGGTGCGTACACTGGCACTCCTTTTCCATATTTAAGGTCGATCACATGCAGTGTATTGTCACTGACGATAACGGCATCACTTGTACCGAAACCCTCAGGAATCCATGGAGTCAGATCCAACTGAACCTCGATATCCAGTTTGGCATCCTCACATGTCTTCTTTTCTGTGTTCAGTACTTCGATAACGTAGTCACGATAAGCAGTAGTACATTCATCCATTTCTCCATCCTCACATTTCACTTTCCTGCGAGGATGGCCTTCTACATAGTTACGAAGCTTCTCTTCGGCTTTGGAATGAGCCAGTGTTCCTTCGGCTGAATAGATACTGACCTTTTCCGCCACATGTTCTTCCAGTCTTGCCGATGGTGTACAGTGGATCCACCGGTTTGAACTGGATGCGGAAAGGACCGCATGTAAACTAGGCATGCAGTACCTCCCACAATTCCTGATGACGTTCTTTAGGAATATCTGTTAATTTCTTCTGTCCAAACTGAGCAAAGATAGCTAGAAGCTTTTCAAGACCATGTGTCTGCTTGAACTCGGCACAGGCTCCACGTAATTCTTCAAAGCTGTGTTCTACTGTCTGAGGCTTTTCTGCTTCAGCCTTTGCAGTCTCATAAACAGGCTCTTCTTGAGTTGTCCAATCTTTGGCCATCGGAATTTCATTCTCAGTTGTCTTATTCTTTTGAGATGGAGCTTTTTTATTCTCTTCCCAGGCAAATGACTCCGGTTCAGGTAATGGACCTAACGAATCCATTCTTTTCACATCTAACTCTTTCGCTAGATCCAGGATCTTCTTGGCATTGTCAATCTCTTCCAGATTGAACTGCATAGTTAACTGATAGTACATTTTTATTCATCCTCCTCTATGATTGTGCTTTTGACATTCTCAGCGTGTCCAAGCATCATTTGAACAAAGTCATTTGAGAGTCCACTAACCAGTTTCTCAATACCCTTATGAGCTTCAGAAACTTTTATACCGGCTAGGTAGCAAAGTAAAGCCGTCTGTTCGTCGTTGTAGTCTGCACCGATTACAATATGACTTCCCTTATCACTCTGACTGGCTATCTTTGCCGTGATTGTGAACAGGGTCTTGTCCTCTGCATTTGTTGCTTTTTCAAGCAGTTCGAGTTCTTCTTTCAACTCTTTGATTCTTGTTTTTAAATCATCATTCATTTTTTCTGTTTTCCTTTCTAATGTGATATAATGTAGGAAGCTAAAGACATTTCGAATCTTAGCAATGAGTCAGCGTTTCGTCCCGGTGACTCATTTTTTTTTATGTCTTCTCGAGTCCTACAACCTGAACACCATGCGTTGTGATATAAATTTTTAATAGGAAGATATTTACAACAAGAGCAACTTAGTGATGTTTATTATGGATACTGGCTTGACCTGGCCAATATGCACAGTGTTCAGGTTGTAAGATTCGAGACGCTTCCACGTTATTCATCATTTTTTCTTTTCTAGTTTTTCCTTTTCCACATTACGGATAAAGTCGATGACTGACTTTCTTAGTACTTCTTCAAACTGCGGATCATTTGAAGCAACTACGGTTACGCTCAATCTGGATCAAGCCTCCTTTCTATAACTGAAGCGACTGGATCGTACTGCAGACAAACCAGGTACCTACAAGGCAACTGATTACAAGCAGTACTCCAACAAAAAGCACTAAGTTAGCAACTGTCTGCTTTCTTGAAACTGCCTTCTCTCTTTTATCCAGTTCAGAGTATCTGTGCATCATTCTGGTATACTCTGTTTCGTTTGAATTGTTTGCGAATGGAGCAAGCTCACACTGCTGTTCCATAAGGGCATCGGCCTTCTTTACGGCCTTTGCTCTAGATGTATATTTTGCGGTTGACATAATGTTATTTCCTTTCTTATCTCCTGATATAATTAAGTCTGGAGGAATACTTATGAATACTAATTTTGAAAATATAAATCTTTATATTCACGAACGATATAAACTGTTCTGTTTGCGCTGGATCAAGAAACAGGTAACGGAGGCCTACTTTGGTAAAGAAACTACCAGAAAGCTTACTACCTTACATTTTCTTGAGGCTCGCTATGAATTCAGTGATACGACGAAGACTAAAGTCATGAAGTCCACTTTCTATGAACTGACGGATACTTACTTCAGATACTGTGTCTGGAGAAGAAACCGGTTCTTCTATGGAACACTTTGGCCTCAGCTTGTTGCGGGTATCACATCTCTAATAGTCTCAGTACTAACAGTAGTAGTACTAATGAGCTTAGGACTGCGATGATCAGATGATATTGCAATCGTTTCTTATACAGAACCTGGAAGAACTCTTCTGTTGCCTCATCGATTCCGTACTGTTCAATAAACTGTTTTCTCAGTCTTTCATAATCTTCTTTTGTTTCGTACATATGTTTCCTTTCTTATCTCTGAGCGGCATTTGTGGTGCCACTTCACTAGGACATTTTGTCTTTTGCGAAAAGTTGGTATCTTCATGTCCTTGCTAAAAGCTTCTGGATCTCTGCTAAAGGGGTTTATTATATTTTTTGACTATTTTCTTTCAGGTGCTTTGAATGTGAGGTAGGTAGAGCGCAGACTGAAAGAGCGTCGTCATATGACTCGAACGAAATTACAGGACCCAGTATCTTGCGGCGACAGGTTTTCCTTTCTAACCTGGGAAATGGCACCGCAAATACCGTTCAGAGAAATTTCATATTTATGTGTATCTTTTAAAAAATTCGATGATACTATCTATCCTGGAAGGAGGTGAGTATACTTATGTATAATTTGATACCTGTACGATCAAGCAGGATGAATGCTGTTGGATGGGACGAGGGCACTATGTACATTCAGTTTAAGAATGGAGCCTTATATGCTTACTACAATGTCAGTGAGTCTGAATATAAGGCCTTTATTTCTTCACCATCATTAGGACAAGCATTAAATACGTTCCAGCATAGACATCCGTATCGACGTGTCTAATCTGTTGGAGTAGACAATTCCTTGCTTACAACAGTTACTCTGTCTACATCTACAATTACAGAACACATTGGGTTAAAGTGACTTGTTAAGTACTCCTGTAAAGGCTTAGCAAGTGCCTTTAAGTCATCTGGATCAGCTTTTAATCTTGAAGTCAATTCATCTGCCAATGAGTTGGCTTTTTCTAATTTAATAAGCATTCTGTCAAGTTCCTCGTTTACCTGATCCAAACCCTCAAGCTTGACAGCAACGGCTATTGTGCTTATCTCTTTTTCAGAATCTAAAGTGTTAAGGAGCTCCTTTGCTTTATTTTTAAGATCTTTTACTTCATTTTCATCCATTTAAATTTCTCCTTTGTATGCTCGTAGCATACTTCTTCCTTTCTGTTAATTTCCATATTGTGATAGTATTAATATGGAGGTGATTAAGTTGAAAAAACTTTTGACCTTCCCTATTCTTCTGGGATAGTTGAGAACTGCATTCTGCGTATCTCAGGCAGTAACCGACAAACAAAAGTCGTAAACTAGGAGAGACTGTGTCTTTATGGTCTTTACTGAGAAGTTTCAACGATCCATCCATCTTATAGGGGTTTTATAGCAGAGGCGAACTGCTTGAAGTTGATGGTATCAACTGGTTAAGGGTGTTGAAGAAGTAAACAAAGAGTGCGCTGTCAGTTCCTTAACAACTGGCAGTTTTTATTTACTGAAAAACAACTCGTCAATGTTCGCATCTGGAAATCTGTCCTTGAACTTAAGCAGGAATGCATAGCTCGGTTTTCGATATCCTGTTTCAACCTTGCAGTAGTATGAAGGTGAAACATGTATCTCCTTTGCCATTTCTTTCTGTTCCAGGCCTGTACGGTTTCTGAAGTCCTTCAGCTTAGTGTTCCCTTTCACACCAGACTCTCCTCATCCTCGATATCTTCATCCTGTCGGCCGCTGCAGAACTTGTTGATGAAGTACACCTGACCTTTGCCGGTCACCTTCGTTGTTCTTGTTTCAAGAGGGCTCTTGTCTCCACGCTGTACAGTACGTACTATGATCTCAAACAGACCAAGCTCCAAGGCTCTCTGTGTCGGCTCGCAGGATCCTTTGCAGATATATCCTCTTTCACGCATCCAGGCATACAGTCTCTTCTCACCAATTGCGAATCCGTTCTGCTTGATCAGATGGGCAAGCTCTCTGACCAGGATGGCCGAGTCACTGGCAACCACGCTCTCTGCGAAGATCACTTTCGGTTTCTGTTCCTCTAATTTATTATTTGTTTCTTCCAGTTCCTTTGTTTTCTGTTCAATAAGCTCTTTCTGCTCCTTGATCATCGTATCGGCTTCCAGTACGGCCTTGGCCAGAAGCTCTTCTCTTGATAAAGGCTTTGGAGCATACTTTCCAGTCTTTCGAATCTGTGGTAGGACTTCACTCGTGATCCAGTGCTTGAACTCCTTGGCGCTTGGAAGCTTGCTGGATAATATCAGTGAGTACAGTCCTGACTCGTTGATTAAGATTACATCTCTGTTCTGACCTGACTGAACGATTCGTTCGGTCAGCTTATCTTCTTCATCAACATGATCTCTAATTGCTTTGTGAGGATTTGAATATCCTAGAGTCTTAGCGACATCACTACCAACAAACCAGGGTTCTCCGTTAATGCGTAAAGCTCTTACTCCTTTGTTTTCAAATTTAAATAATTGCAGGTCATTCATTTTACTTAGTTTCCTTTCTAAAACTAAAGGCCTTAACCTTTTGAGTTATAGAGGCATTTATGCCACTTAATGATTAAAAAAAATAGAAGTCGCTTCCTTTTCGGATAGTCCTAGTGTGTTCTTTATTTGATTAACTTCGAACACAGTAAAAGAATCTCCATCTTTTGCGAATCTTCTATAGATTGTTGCCCTATCTACTTTGAGGGCTTTTGCTAAATCATCCTTTGTAATACCCTTTTTCTCCATGTGGTACACTAACTTTTTTACATCCATGGTTTCACCTCCTTTATGTTGCATATCTGCCACGCTCAAAAGATACAACACTTGTTTATCTTTGTCAATACACAAATTGCATTTTTGCCACTTTGATATTGTAATGTTGCAAAGTTGCGATTATAATAAAATCAAGGAGAAATGAATATGAATGTAGGACAAAGAATAAAAGAAAGACGAAAAGAGCTAGGTATAACTGCCGATGACCTAGCTTTAGCAATAGGAAAAGATAGAACTACAATTTTCAGGTATGAGCGTGGTGCTATAGAAAAATTACCATCTACGATATTAGAACCTATAGCAAAAGCATTACGTACAACACCAAGTTACTTGATAGGCTGGACAGACGATCCAATTGACTATGAAGCCTGGCTAAATGACATAGGCGAAAAAATCCCAGATGATGCCTGGCCAGAGATTACAGACCCCGCTGAACGAGCAAAAATGTTCTATGCTGTTAAAAACAGTAATATAAGACATACTTATCCTTTATCTGATTCAGAACGTGATTTACTAGAAATGTACAGAACCCTGGATGATAAAGGTAAGCATACAGTGAATATGATTCTTCGTATGGAATGTGAAAGATTAAAGGACAACAAATAAAATATGACCTGTGGCCTAGCCTTTAAAGGGAGTCGTATTTCACGACCCCTTGACAAAACAAAAAAAAAGAACACGGACTAGGCGTTCTTCACATCAGTGTTCTCTTTGGATGGAGTCGCGTTTCACGACCCCCATATATAAATAATAAATTAAAACAATTGATACCTCAACAATAAAATCATATAATAGGAAAAGAAATGGTTGCTTTCGAGGCGACTAGTAGACCTCCTTTCCTGTTATTGGAATGGAGGTTTTTACTTTATAAGTTTTTGAAAACTTAAGGAGATACGGAATGAATGAAAGCAAAAAATTTAAATACTACAGACGTGGGCAAATTATACAGGTAAAATTTGAGCCACAAACAGGATATGAAATCAAAGGCATACATTATGCAATAGTTGTTACAAAAAGAGACCAGCCTTATATAGGAACGCTGACCGTTGTTCCGTTAACTTCAAAGTCAGGAAACCACCTGATGCCTATTGGAAGTTGTATCAGTGACAGTGTTTTTCTTGAATTGCTAAGAGAGAAGAACTATTACTATGATCTCCTATTGAAGGCTAAGATGCAAACAGAAAGAATACAAAAAGCAGGTAGCGTTTTAGAAGCAACTACACAGGATGAGCTTAATCAGATTGAAAGAGATCTTAAGGCATATTTAGATAACATCAAATACTTTGATGATCTTGAAAACAAGTACAAGAATATAAAAAAGTCTTCATATGCAAACATTTATCAGATTACAACGATTGATAAATCTAAGATTGTTAACCCTATGAATCACCTGGATCCAATTAAAAGAATTAAAGCGCCTGATAGTGTTATGGATAAAATTGATAAAGGAATCATAGAGGCTTTCACACAAGTTAAAGAAAAGCAATAGAATTGACAATTCAGTACTTTTCAATTAATATATAATTGTATTATGGCTTTAGCGCCGTTTAGATTCACATTATGGCCTTAGCGCCGATCTATTGAAAGCTACTGAGTTCGTCTCGGTAGCTTTTTCTGTTTAACCATAAAAAAATCCTTCACCGCGCCAATTACATTTAGGAGATTTAGTTAAAAAATATTGATACGGCTACTTAAAATGAATATAATAGATAGGAACAGAAATGGTCACCTTTGACGGAGACTAGTAGACCTCCTTTCTATTATTGGAAAGGAGGTTTTTACTTTATAATTGACAATAAAGAAGTGCATAAGTAGAATGAGACCTGGCTAGCGGTAGAGAATTCTAAGTGAACCTACCTGCGCAGGAAGGTCTCTCATTCGTGAGAGGCTTTTTCTGTTTAAACATAAAAAAATCCTTCACCGCGCCAACAGTGAAGGATAGATCGATACAGTCTGCGCCAACAGAGCTGCATCCGCATTGTAAAATTATGACCTGCTAAAATC
>SKER01002609.1_pt1 | contig 11495 bp, 10 predicted proteins | sample 4826961 | NCBI WGS metagenome assembly SKER01 (sample SAMN11008804, study PRJNA524170) | human gut metagenome | biome: Human fecal sample; material: Feces; isolation source: fecal sample from pouch patient p47 | host: Homo sapiens | place: Israel: Tel-Aviv | collected 2016-11-16
AATCTTAAGCATAATTGCTGGATGTGATGAAGGGCGGCCAGTAGCCGCTCCCGAATCTTCTAATAGCACATCTTGTGGAATCGAGTCGACAAAATCACTAATTAATCGTGCAACATGATTCCGTGGTAAATCATAGTTATAGTTTAGTACGAATTCGGTTTGCCCTATGGTATAATTTTGATACATGAAAATCGCTCCCTTTGGTTGTTTTTAGGGGTAATTACATCATATCAGGAACGATTTCCTGTGTACATAAAAACCGGATGATGAATTGTTCAAAAAATTCATCATCCGGTTTTTATTTTGGACTAGGAGTTTTTTCCCAGCCTCTTTGCTATTTTAATGATAAGAATGCAGCGGCTGGCTGTCCAGTCGTTATTCAATTGTTATCGCAAAACCGTCTGGAGCCAGCTGGTGCCCCTGCATTCCCTGACTAAGAAGCAGTTGGCCCCTGGTTGCTAACTCCGCTGGTGCGCCCGTGGTGTTAAAGAGTCCTTTAAGCACTTTCCCAGCACCTGTACGGGAAACTTCCACCACCCCGATTGGCAGGACATTAAATGCAATTGTCCCGCCTGCAATTAGGTCAGCATAGTCACGACGCAATGCGACTAGCTTTTTAAAATATGCAAGCATTTCTTGAGCATCATCGTCTGGCGCCCAGTTCATTGGCTTCCGACAGTCAGGATCATTGTCTCCATCCATGCCGTACTCGGTGCCATAGTAAATTGACGGTGTTCCAGGCTGCAAGAATGTAAAGGCAAAAGTTTGCTTGACTAGGTCCCGGTTATCGTGGGCCTGAGTCATAATTCGCGCTGTATCATGAGAATCCAAGACATTAAACATCATCTGATTAGTCTGGTCACGGTACTTCATCAGCTGGTTGCTAAGCTGATCAATCATTCGTTCCGCACTAAGCCGGTGGTTGATGAAGTGGTCCAAAATAGCACCGGTGTAGCTGTAGTTCATTACCCCGCTAAATTCGTCCCCGTTCAGCCACGCCTGCGAGGTATGCCAAATCTCACCTAGGATATAAAAATCTGGTTTGAGGGCCGTTGTCTCCTGGTGGAACCTCTTCCAGAAGTGGTGGTCAATTTCATTGGCCACATCCAGCCGCCAAGCATCAATATCAAATTCCTCAATCCAATATTTGGCAATTCCCAACAAGTAATCCTGCACTGCTGGGTTAGCTGTATTGAGTTTCGGCATATGCGGTGTGTAATCAAAGGTATCGTAAGTTGCATCCGGGGTAAATTCAAAGTTCTTGGTCGGCGTGTAAGTTGCTGGGAACTTATTAACATGGAACCAATCAGCATATTTCGAGTTTTGGCCGTTTTTAAGGACGTCCTGCCACTGCGGCGACTTATCACCAATATGGTTAAAGACGGCATCTAGCATTACCTTAATCCCCCGCTTGTGAGCCTGGGCAACCACTTCCTTAAATAAGGCGGCGTCACCAAAGTGAGGGTCAATCTGGTAATAGTCTTCTGTATCATACTTATGGTTAGAAGGGGCTTTAAAAAGCGGGTTAAAGTAGATCCCATTGACACCCAATGCTTGAAGGTGGTCAAGGTGGTCCAGTACACCCTGCAAGTCACCGCCATAGAAATCCTGACGACCAGGATGGTCATTGGCATTCCATTTTTTAGTACCAGCAGGGTCGTTGGACTGATCACCATTGGCAAAGCGCTCGGGGAAAATCTGGTACCAAACCGTTTTCTTTACCCATTCTGGAGCGTGAAACATATCAATCTCTTGGAAGAAGGGCATCCGAAAGTAGGTATTTAAATCATTCAAGGCCGCGTGGTCATCTGGCTGAAGGTAGCCCCGGTCGGTATAAACCGTCCTCGTCCCATCAGTGCCAGTGATGTCAAAGGCATACGCCAAGCGCTTTTTCGGCTCGGTAACCGCAATCTGCCAATAATCATAGAGGTCATCTGACAAGATTTTCTTCATCGGCGTCGGTTTGGTATAAAATGGCGGTTTAATTCCCGCCAGGCTGCGAAGACTGTAAGGGTCACCGTGCAATAGCTGGACCGCTTTTACGTCATCTTTAGCAGTCCGTAAACGGATATGCATCGTCTGAGAGTCATAAAGAAAGGCCATTTCGCTTTCCGGCCGGTGGTAGATAGCAGCAAGATTCATTATTCAATATCTCCTTTTTCAACAGAGGTTTCCTTGACAACGTAAACCGCAAATGCCCCAATCAGTGCTAGGACAGCAGATACGACCAGCATGTGTGGAATGTAGTTGCCCAATAACGGATAAAGAGCAAAGGAGCAAACAGAAGCAACAATCTGTGGGAAGCAGATCCAGCAGTTGAATAACCCCATGTAAGTACCATCATGCTTACCATCCAGGGCATTCGTCAGGATAGTGAACGGGATGGAGTTGATCGTAACCCAGCACATCCCGATACCAATAAAAGCAACGAACGATAATAGCTTAGTCGGCGCAACAGATAAGCCCCAGAAGCCGAGGGCACCCAGGACCATTCCTAAGGCGTAGGCAGGTTTCCGAATTCGGTCATTCAGCTTTTGCAAAACCAATCCGTAAATAATTGCTACCCCGACTTCAACAGCAGACAGGACACCAAACCAGTTTCCGGCAGCTTGGTAAGCAGCGCTAGAAGCATTCGTAGTGTGCCAGATGTTTTGGGCCACCGTCCCTGCACCATAAGTCCACAGGTATTGGAAACCAGCCCAAGAGAAGAATTCAACAATTCCCAGCGTCCAGAAAACCTTGGGCGCGTGTTTAACAATTGTGAAGAAGTTTTCACTAATATTAGCATTTTGGTCTAAGCCGTGGTACTTGGCATAAGTCTCTGGGTCATATTCGTCAACTTTCCAAATAGTAAAGATTGATGAAACAACTAAAATCGCAGCTCCAATATAGAATGACCACTTAACAGAATCTGGTAATTCACCCTTAGCTGCAATATTCTTAACCCCAATCCAGGTCAAGAAAAACGGGAAGAGGTCAGCGGCAACGGACCCGATATTTCCCCAAATCGTCTGCCATGACCAAGCCTGGTCCTTTTGTTCATCGTTTACCATGTCAGAAATCATCATCTTGAATGGCTGCATCGACATATTCGAAGACAGGTCCATAAATAGGATGGCTACCGCGCCGAACCATAGCGCAGTCGAAGTCTTGAAACCAAACGAGCCGGAATTCGGCAACAGGCACATCACAATGACAGCCACAATCGTCCCTAAAATCAAGTAAGGGAGCCGCCGCCCAATTTTAGGAATCCAGGTCCGATCGGAAAAGTAGCCGACCAGTGGTTGAACAACCATCCCTGCTAATGGCGGCAGGATGAAAAACCATCCTAGCTTGGTTGGGTCCGCCCCCAGGGTTTGGAAGATCCGCCCCATGTTAGCACTCTGCAAAGCAAAGGCCATCGAAGTCCCCAGGTTCCCAAACGTCATCAGCATTAATACTGAAAACACGAGGGACGGCAAATTTTTATTTAACTTTTTCTCGCTCATATAATAGTACCTCCATCGATAATTAATAAGTCTATAATGATTACGCTTACATAGTACTGCTATCGGCCGCCTATTGCAACCGCTTGCACAAAATTATTAGAAACCGCTTACTTTTAAAAGTTGACGGTCCCTTGGACTCCCTAAATTCTTACCGCACATTTGCTTTTTTAAGGTAAACTGACAATCCATTTAAATTTTATTATTATTCCAAATTTCTGAATACAGGATTAATAATCATATCTTTATAAAATATTGGTTTTACCTGGTCAAAACTTGAAGTCTCTAATGGACTGTTTTTCGCTTTCGTCTAAATTGAAAGCACTCATTACCAGTTCATCTATGCGGTCATTCTCTTTGGAAATATTTTGCCCGTGTTTTCTTTTATCCATTGCTTCAGATACCAATGTAGAGAGTTCTTTCTCGGCATCATCGGTCAACTCTGGAATAGGAAATTGTGCCAATTCATTAACCTTAAACTGAGGAAAAAGTCTACGCTGAAACTTATCAAATTTCATTAGAAACCATAAAGTTATTGGCTTGGAGTTAAGAATTCCAAGGATAGCAAGGATGTCAATGCCCTTAGTATTTTCAACTATCATCGAATTAATATCATTGATGATGGTTGTATCAGCAAACGCTCCATCAATTGCGTATTCATTTTTATTTGGTATTTGGCGCACTAAGATTCTGGGTTCTGTAAAATTGGTTGATCTACGTAGTTCTGCTAGTCCATCGGTTTACTGTATATATTCTGTACTTGCTTTTAAATAATATCGTTGAATATTATTGCCGTTTATATACGGTAAATAATAACTGTCAATTTTAGTTTTACTATGATACACGCGACCGTCTCTATCTTCTTTAGTCATTTTTGAACCTGGGTGCAACTTGGAAAGACCCTTGCCTACCTGATATGCTTTTATTCCCGTTTTTACATCAGCATAGTTACTAAGAGCTTTACTTAAGTTCATCTTCCAAAAAGCATCTATGGTAGCCTTGTATTTCACCATAGAAATACTAAAGATAGGTTTTTTGTTCCCAAAGAAATCACTAGGGACTGTGCCAAATAATTTGTATTCTCCATGATCTAACTCTCCCACAGTAATGGTATCTGGACATTCTTTTTTAAAGAATACCAAGCAATTATCAACATTGGCGTCGGTAAAAAGCTTGTCCATGGAGTTAATAATCTCAAGTTGCCCCGTTTTGTTAATTAGGAAGTCACGTATTTTCTGATTACTATGAATAGTCAGCATATTGTTCGGGATGATGCAAGCAAAAGTACTGCCTTGTTTTAGCAAATTGTATCCAAGCTCCATAAACAAGGTATAGGTATTTGCCTGATACTCATCAACTGTGTAATGACTTAAATAGTATTGCTTCGTGTAATCATCAAAAGACTAGTTTCTTGCAAAGATGTATGGCGGATTAGCAATTACAAGATCCCAGCCCACAAAATCACCATTACTATCTAAGACTTCTGGAAATTCCATTCGCCATTCCATGCTATGATTAAATACTGGACTGTTTTTTACTTTTTCGTATGCTTCCTGAGCCTTTTTAGCCTTGGCTTTTAATTCTTTAAATTCTTCAAGGTTGGTTTCGTGGAATAAGTTGCCCTGTCCAACTTTATTCATTCTAGCTTGCGCACGGTCAAGCCTCTCTCCAGCAGGGGTTTTAAAACTGCCAAAGAATTCATTCTTTATGTTTTGAATTTCTTTGTTAATATCAGCCTTAACAGTTTTGTTACTAGTGTTCTTGTACTTCTTAACTAATGACAAATAGTCTTTAAAGTTATTTCTCCGCATATCGAAGTGAGCGTTTAAATCAAAGCGACGGATTAAACTATCACCGACTTTAATGTTTATGTCAATGTTAGGTAGAGTAGTTAAGCTACCGGTTTCTGAATAATAGGCATCTTTTAAGAGCTCGATCCAGAGACGCAATCGGCAGATATTTACAGAGTTAGGATTTATATCAACGCCATAAAGGCAATTTTCAATTATAGTACGCTTCTGGTTGAAAAGTGCTTTTTGGATCCTTAGGGTTCCAGGCTCCTTCGTACTATATTTAAAGCGATCACCATTTATGTCTTGCACGATTAACTCATCGTTTACAACTAAACATTGCACGTCATTTAAGATTTTCCCATTGGCATCAAACAACACTCTTAGTTGAGATTTGATTGCGATTAATTCATTAAGCACGAATAGAATTATATAATGTAACTTAGAGTTAGAACTGCGATATGATGGTACTTTGGTAGTTTTAAAACTAAGTCAACTCAATTAAAAACAACATATTTGCCAATGAGAAACATCCAGTGTAAAAGCTGGGTGTTTTTTGCTATTAAAGGTAAGTTTCAAGCAGTAATAAATGCTATCGCTAAATTAGATTGTTCGTTTTTTTCTTATTGATAAGTTAGTTGCTCTATGATATTTTTAAATAGACGAACTTATAGAGCTTAATTTATGAAAAAGTTCGTAAATTATGTAGAGAAGGAGTAGTGAAGATGCCGAAAACAAGAAATCGTTATGGAGTAGCTATTGCAGGAGTAATTTTACATTTGATGATTGGTAGTGTCTATGCATGGAGCGTATTTACCAAACCAATCTCTGGATATACAGGCTGGAAGGAAACTTCAGTATCGTTTGCATTTAGCTTAGCTATCTTTTGCTTGGGGATGTCAGCTGCCTTTATGGGGCGTTTAGTAGAAAAATTTGGGCCAACAGTTACTGGAACTATTTCAAGTATTTGCTATGGGAGTGGGATTGCCTTAACGGGATTAGCGATTCAGTCTCATCAATTATGGTTATTATATGTCGCATATGGAGTAATAGGTGGCTTAGGATTAGGGTCAGGATATGTAACCCCGGTTTCTACTATCGTGCGTTGGTTTCCCGATAAGCGGGGACTAGCTACTGGTTTAGCAATTATGGGCTTTGGTTTTGCAGCGATGCTTACGGGGCCAATTGCGCAAAGTTTAATGGCGAACGTTGGCGTTGTAAATACCTTCTACATTCTCGGAGGCTTTTATTTTGTTGTAATGCTGGTTGCTGCCCAATTTATCAAGAAGCCACGATCACATGAACTCCCTCCAGCGATTGCTAAGAATGCTGAACGGATAAGTTTGACTGGTCGCGAATTAACTGCTAATCAGGCTTTGCGGACACGGACATTTGCCTTCCTATGGTTTATGTTTTTTATTAATATCACTACCGGAATTGGGCTAGTTTCAGCTGCTTCACCAATGGCCCAGGACATGACGACAATGACAGCGAGTGCGGCTGCCGTAATGGTTGGTATCATTGGTCTATTTAATGGTTTTGGTCGTCTAGCTTGGGCAACTTTATCAGATTTTATTGGCCGGCCACTTACCTATAGTTTGATTTTTGTTCTTGATATTGTGATGCTCTTTGTTCTTCTTTTATTTAAGGCGCCATTTATCTTTGCATTAGCGTTGTGCTTATTAATGTCTTGTTATGGGGCGGGATTCTCTGTGATTCCGGCATATCTCGGTGACGTTTTTGGGACAAAAGAACTTGGAGCTATTCATGGCTATATCTTAACTGCCTGGGCAATTGCTGGGATGGTGGGACCCCTTCTTCTTTCTTACACACACCAAGTTCTCCACAATTACTATGTCACCTTAATTGTTTTCATAATTATTGATGCTTTAGCAATGATTGTTTCTCTTTTGATTCAACGTGATTTTATTACTAATCGGCAAACGAAACTCGTTATAAAATAACCGTCATGAAAAAGGTCGAAAATAAGAGTATACTAAACTAATTCAGTTTTTAAGATAAGGTAAATTCAATATGCATAATTTAATTTTTCTTACAGATCTTACAGGATCAGATTTAGATCCTTATATGCGACTTAATGAAGCACAACTTTTTCATGCTCTTGAACCTAATCCGGGTTTATTTATTGCGGAAAGTCCCAAAGTGATTGAACGAGCTTTACGAGCAGGTTATCGGCCAGCATCTCTTTTAATAGAAGAAAAGGAACTAGAGCGCGACTTGGCTGATTTGGATCATGAGATGGCAATTAACCAAACTAGGGGATTAGAACAAACGCCAATTTATGTAGTTAATAGTAAATTACTTCGGCAGTTGGCTGGTGGTGGTTATAATCTTTTACGAGGAGCATTAGCAGCTATGCACCGCGTCGAACGGCCAAGTCTAAATAATTTTTTGGCTACTATGCCCAGTGACCATCCGCGTATCGCAATCCTGGAAAGTGTTGTTAATCCCACCAACATTGGGGCGATTTTTCGCTCAGCCGCAGCTCTCGGAATTGATGGGGTAATTGTAACGAGCGACTCAGCTGATCCCCTTTATCGCCGGGCCTCACGGGTAGCTATGGGAACGGTTTTTCAAGTACCGTGGACCTATGTTGATGCTAAAGTTTGGCAGTCAGAAGGAGTTGATCTTCTTCATCGAGCTGGCTACAAAACAGCCGCGATGGCGCTCCGTCATAACACGGTCGATATTGATGATCCTCAGTTAGCTAAGGTGGATAGATTAGCCATTATCCTTGGTTCAGAGGGGCCGGGATTAAGAGAAAATACAATTACGCAGAGTGATTTTACAATTAATATCCCGATGGCTACAGGCGTTGATTCCTTAAATGTGGCGGCTGCCTCGGCCCTCGCTTTTTGGGAATTGGGTAATCGGAAAGTTAAATAATTGAACGAAAAAGGGAATAGAATTAAACTTGCTTGCGAGTTTTTAGTCCCACTCCCGCAAGGATGGCTACAATGCAAAGCTAGTCTACAAGGATTTCCACGATATCGTAACAAGATTCGTATAAAAAAAGAGGCTGTTGAAAAAGTCTTCTCGCAGCCTCATAATTAAAATTATTTATTGTCAAACGGATCCCATTCGTATTTTGCGCGCGCACCACCAATCAATTTTGGTCGGTTGCGGAGATAAGTCGTATGAGCCAGTCCGATTTGTTTTATCGAAGTGCGAACTGGAACTTGGACAAACTTAACATGAATGCCAATCGAGGTATCACCGATGTCCATGCCGGCTTCAGCAGTAATGTGTTCAACTTCAATCGAATCGTTAAAGTTTTCAAAAGCAGCAATTTGTCCTGCACCACCTGCATGGAGCGAAGGGAAGACAGTAACTTGTTCAAAGCCGCGCTCCTTAGCTACATTTCGTTCGACAACAAGTGCCCGATTAAGGTGCTCGCAACCTTGGACTGCTAAATGGAGTTGGTGTTTTCGTAAGATATTAACAACTGTCGAAACAATCGCCCAGGCAATCTCAATGTTAGAGTCCTTTCTGATTATTCCGCCATGGACTTCACTAGTTGAAAGACCTAACACTACGAGGTCATCTTTTTCTAACTGAGCTTGATCCAATAATTCGGTTAAACCTGTTGCTGTTTGTTCTTTAATTTTATCAAGATTAATTCCATCTACTGTCATTAATTATTATTTCTTTATTATGAATAATATATCTAATTATCCACATTATACTAGGAAAAACCTTTGTGTAGCTAATAGCTACCTGCTCTATTTATGAGCCTAAAAGAGATTAATGCCCAATTTCTTGACGATTATTACTAGTTAGTTCAGAAAGCGTATAAGGAGCATAGTAATCCACGTGACAGACAAATAAAGCCCTTGGTAATTATGGACGACTACCGAGGGACTTTTTTGTTTAGTGAAGTCTAAATACCTCATCAAAATAACTTTCTACAAATATATTAGAAATACCTTGCTAGATCTCGGATGAAGTATTACTGCTATCTGTCATTCAATAAATGCGCAATAATATCCATACGATTATCGTAAATGCGCAAAATTTCAACTAATTGTTCATCATCATGAACACGATAAAAAACCGTGTTGCGCTTCAATGGTAAAAAACGATAGCCAGCTAATAATTCAGATAACTCTGCAGCATCTTTACCCAATCCTGGCATTGCCGATAAACGTTCAATTGAATGTTTCAGAGAACCACTCACCTTATCAGCAGTCTGGTTATTAAAATTATGAATAAGATATTGATACAGATTATCAACATCTCGCTTTGCTGCACCTCTAAATCCTATTTGATAATTTTTCATTTATCAAGCTCTCCAAATACATCGTCTAGCGTGTATAATCCACTTTCAGCCGAGGCTTCTTGAAGATCCTTAAGAACTTTCATGCCATTTACAAATCGATCATAACTTTCAATATCAACAATCGCATACTTTCCATAACCATTTTTAGTTAAAAATACTGGATTATCAGCATCTACTTCTTTTAGTAGTTTATTGTAATCACGTAAAGCAGAAACTGGTTTTATTGACATCTTCATCATGATTAATCACCTCACTAACATTGTACGATATTTTAAGTAATATTTACAGCAAAAAAGGGTATGCTTCTACTATATAAACTATGTAGAAAGATGTATACTTTAGGCGATCTATAAAAATGTGACAGATACTATCTTTCAAGAAGAATTGAAACTCAAATAATCCTTTGCTATACTACATTTTGTAGATATGCCTTTTGTTTATCAAAAGGTACGTTCGAAGGTAGGTTGCTGGAAAAAATACTGATTTTATCGGTATTTTTTCCAGCATTTTTTTATACGAAAGGAGCTAAGAATATGTCTAAATTTCGCTTGCAGTCCGTTGTTTTTGTCTTAACCGCATTTTTATTAGGATGTAATGAATTTATGGTTGTGGGGGTTATTTCTGATATTGCCAAAAGTTACCATGCTTCATTATCAACGGTTGGCTTTTTAGTTACTAGTTTTGCAATTATTTATGCTATCTGCACGCCTTTAATTACCACTTTGACAGGTAAGTTTGATCGTTTTAAGGTTTTGATGGTGCTAATGCTGATCTTTTTAATCGGTAACACTTTAACCGCAGTTGCGCCTAACCTATTTTGGCTATTTGTTTCGCGGATTGTAACAGCTGCGGTCGCGGGGACAATTATTTCATTGATTCTTGTATTTGTAAGTATGATTGCGCCAATTGAAAAACGGGCAATGCTGGTCGCTTCAACTTTCGCTGGTTTTAGTATTGCTACGATTGTAGGGGTCCCCGTTGGAACGGCAATTAGTAATGCTTTTTCTTGGCGGGATAGTTTTGCCCTCATTTCGGTTTTAACCGTAATTATTTGTGGCTTTTTATATTGGCTGATACCACGGGACAGTCGTCAAGAAAATGCTTCGTTAAGTAACCAAGTTCAACTTTTTAAGGATCGGCGAATAATTCTTGGGGTTATCGTAATGGTAACATTAATGTCCGCTGAATATACCTTCTATACTTATGTTCGCCCAATTATTACCAATGTTCTTGGGTTTAGTACGACTAACTTAACATGGCTATTAGGACTTATTGGAATTACGTTTATTCTTGGTAATATATGTGCCGGCGTAATCGCAAATCGTTTTGGGATCACTAAGCTTACTGTTATTAGTAGCACCGTCCTTATTTGTTTATTGTTGATGAATGCAATGTTCCATGTTGCATGGTTAGGGATCCTGTTATTGTGTGTTATTTGTTTTGTCCTAGGAATGCCCGGTTCAATTCTGCAAGTAATGTTTCTGAATATTGCTGATCGAGAGTATCCAGAAGCAATGAATTTGGCTTCTTCATTAAACCCGATTTGTACTAACGTGGGGGTATCGATTGGCTCCTTGACCGCCTCAATCAGTATTAATTTTGTTCAAATTAACCAGATTGGATACGTTGGAGCAATCTATGCCTTGATTGCAGTTTATGGTTCGCTTTATCTGATTAAAACAAGCGCCAACTAGAAATGATTATATGCATTTGAAGAATTATTCCAATAGCAGTAAAATTATTTTTGGATTAATAGGTTTGATACTATTTGGGAGGATAATTTTATCCATAAATTTGCGAGAATACCCCTACTTCTATAAGTAGGGGATGAATCGCTCTCTTAAAGCACGTTAGTGCTTTTTCTTTTGTTCTATGATATATTTAGTATATATCTATAAAATGTGGTGATAACAATAGAAT
>SKER01002620.1_pt1 | contig 11472 bp, 11 predicted proteins | sample 4826961 | NCBI WGS metagenome assembly SKER01 (sample SAMN11008804, study PRJNA524170) | human gut metagenome | biome: Human fecal sample; material: Feces; isolation source: fecal sample from pouch patient p47 | host: Homo sapiens | place: Israel: Tel-Aviv | collected 2016-11-16
ATGGTATTTACGCATTAGCTCTGCCATATGAACTTCGTGTACCAAAAACTCATGAGTACGACAAATATAATCATGTTCACGCCCGATTTTGGCAATATAACCGTTTATGTAATCAACTTCCGTTGGCCGTCCCTTCGAAAAGTCTTGATACATTGATGGATAATGGTACTTATAAGCCTTACTAATTGTGGTAACTGAAGCAACTTCTTCCTCCCGAGTTTCAATTAGATAAATTCCTGCTCGTTCACACGCATCAAATGCTTCATTAAAAAGTTGCCGGGCCATCTCTGGAACACCCGGATATTCAATAAATTGTCCCATCTGCATTTCAAACATCGTACACAAGGTATTACAAACTGCATTGAAGACGACCTTGGACATACACATTCCTTGCCAGTTAGTAGTAAACACTGGACCCAGCTTAGCCTTTTTAAAATCATCGAAAATGCCTTGCGTAACTTCGTCTGGCTCCTGGTTATTATATCGCGCCATATGCATTACTTCTGAATTAACGGGACCCATAAAGTCCACATTGGCTGGTGCGTCAAGACGAGTCGCTATCATTGCCGTCCCACAAATAATCTTATCTTTAGCAAAGTACTGATTGATTTTTTCAAAATGCCCCATCCCATTCATTGCAGAAAAGACGTATTGGTCATCGTGAAAGAGTCCGGCTTCACTATCACGTTTCAACTCTTCTTCAAGTTGCATTTGCTTTTTAAAAATGATCCACACATCTGGATGACCATGATATTCCTCTGGATAGAAAATATTAATAGGCACAATATGACGATCATGATGGTCACGTGCTACCGAAACGCCGCCCTGTTCACGAACCTTTTCAACGTTAGGTTTCCAGGTATCAATAAAGTCCACCTGTACACCTGCGTTTTCCTGAAGCATTACTCCATACCGATAACCCATCGCACCTGCACCAATCATTCCATACTTCATAACCTTCACTCTCCTTTTTAGCTAACAAAAAAAACGTCCCTGCTCGTGACCGAGCAAAGGACGTTTAACGTGGTACCACCTTAATTTAAGCCAATTTCACAATTGACTCCTTATTACGTACAGTTCAAAGAACGATACGCCGCACATGATAATGGGTGCTACCATGACGCCTCGAAAAGCGTCTTCTTCAGCAAAAATCTTTCTCGTTTTAGTCTTAATGCCATCTCATTATCTGACACTTTCTGTGGTAAGGCTAAAACTTTACTCCATTGATGCTTGCGTTTGTTAACTGATTTAATTGTTGGAATTATAATAACAGGATAATTAGAAAATGGCAAGACTAAAATTAAAAATGTTTAACTTTAATTTCTTCACTAGTAACTAATTATCATAAATTTACACCGCCATTATCATGTTCCTTACGGTTAATAGAAAACCTGTTTAGCACTTTTTAGCAATGGTTCTTTTAGGCTAAATTAAGCAGTAATGAACGTATACAACCTCTTATTGAGGCAAACTCATGCCCACTTTTTCTGTGTATCATATTCCTTAATAAAAAAAGAATCCTCGATATATCTTCGTAAAATTGTTGATATATCAAAGATTAATATATATAACTTATCAATGCCAACGTTTCCCATAAAGGTGATTGTTGGTGCAACTTCTTCCACCTTGTTCTGTACTCCTTGTTGAACTCTATTTGTGGTTGACAACCACCATTATCATTCAGTAAGATGTGTGCCACACCAAATATAATATTATCAAATAGCTTCATTGACTCAGTTGGCAACCGATATATCTGTGCGAGAATCGAACCACCGATTAACGACATCCTTGGATGCATGAAACAATGTTTCATACTGGTTGTCCAGATCAAAAATATGCTGAACGACAACTAATTCCTTCTTTTCATTCTTAGTAGTCATTACCATCTACTCCCTTTTCAAGATTTACTTTATGGTACCAAGATTGGACCCACGATCGGAGAGTAATTAATGACTACACAAAAAAATAATTTAAACGAAAAAAGGCGCTAACCAAAGTCAGCATTGCAATCTGTACATCAAACTTATCAAGATATTACACTGGCAATTATGAAGCGCGACTGCCAACGATTGAGGTCAATGATTTGTAATTACCAAGCCACTAAAACCAAGATGACATAACCATCGCTACGCAAATAACGATCTCAAAGCGGTAATTAATAAAGTTAACTTTTACAACGGTCCCCTTGAAGGGATTAATCGAAAAATCAAAGTTTTAAAGCGTTCTTGTTATGGGTTTCCCAATCAAGAATTCTTCTTTTTAAGTATTAATTGTTTGTTTACGTAAAAAACACCTCCCACATTTACGTGAGGAGTGTTGACATTCATCAATATCCGTTGGAAGATACCAAAAAAGTGTAGAAAATTATAAAGAGTTACTTTTTCGGTAACCAAAGTAAAACTGAATAATAGCAATAACAACGTTAACCCAGTTCATTGTTAAGAACCATGGGGCAATTCCACCCGCATCATGGGTAACACCATAGTAGACCCAAAAACCAATAACTACGGCAACAACATTTACCCAAGCAAACGTCTTTTGCAGCGATTGATTATTAAGCTGGAACCACATCCAGATCACGTTAATAATGAACCAAATGGCTAATATCCAAAAGAAAGTTTGAAACATAGTAGTCCCTCCTTCATTCAATCTGTAGAGGAGATAGAAAACGGTAACAGGAAACATAATAACTACTTCCACTAACATAACTACTTCCACTAACCTCTCTACACCATCTATATTAGATTGCTTGATGGGGAAACAATCGTTAATAATCTAATAAATGTCGTTTATTATACACATTAAGTAAAATAGTCGATGTATTCGACATAACCAAATAAAGTGTCTAATTTTCAATTACTTAACGAAAACAGCCAGTAGTTGACGTAGTTTTGATAAATCCTGGTCAGTTGGTTTCGTATTATTTTTGGCAATAAAACGGATCATGTCAATGTAAAAGCTACCAATAACGGAAGTATCAAGGTTAGTAAATTTAATCGTTAAATGTTTCTGAATTTGAGCAACGAAGGATTTTTGAAGACGGACGGTAAAACTGTTTTGGTCATATTGAATTGATAATAGCGCAGTAATGGTATCGCGAGATTCCCATAATACACTAAACTCTTTTCTCTTATACAAATCACTCAACAAAGGGAGTGATTGATCCTCGTTTAAATTTTTAGTTCGGATAGCGATAATTTTATTAAATAAACTGAGGTAATTATCGTTTAATTGTTCGGTCAGGTCATATTTATCCTGGTAATAGTTATAGAAGGTTTGACGATTAATAATCGCTTTTTCAGCAATCTCCTTAACAGTGACGTTGGCAAATCCCTTTTCGTTTACCAGACTAGCAAAGGCGATTTCAATTGCTCTTTTTGTTCTCATTACCCGCAGGTCATCAGTCATTAAGATTCCATCTCTCTTTGAATGTTGTTAACATTGATAATTATAATATGAATAACCATAATCAACAAAAAAGCACAATGACAAGCAATGTCAAAAACTAGTCGTTGTACCCTTAATAGTTAATTAGCTTTATGGACGCAAGCGGTTCATCAATAGTTAGATTAGAACACGATACGCACCAATGAGCTTGTAGTAATCTAAAGCTCACCGTACTATTGCTGTACTAATTTTGCCAATTCATCAAAGTCGACGCTGTACCGGACTACGCAACAGCTTGACAATTAATTCATATGAAATTTAAGTATAAAAGAACGACCTGCTATAACGACTGCAAAATGACGTTATAACAGGTCATTCTTTTATTTCTTATACTTGTCTATTCAACGAAATCATTTCAAGTTAGGGTAAAATAGTTTTTAAAACTAAACCCGGATAGCTTACTTACTATCCGGGGCTTCTATTTTAAATCTACTCAATCATAGTATGATACTGATACTATTCATTATTTCTTCTCCCATCCAGACTTACACTGGTTCAGCCGTTGATTACAACATCAACGGGTCACGGACTCCAAGTTACTCCTTGTTACCGTCGGTTGGGAATTTCACCCTGCCCCGAAGAAATCCTATTTGATTTTCTTAAAGTATAAATCTTCACTAACTTTTTGTAAAGAACAAATCAATTATCAAAACTAACTTTCCATAAGTATTCGATACTTTTGGCTTTGGCCGCCATATTATTTGATGACTTTAATCCCAACAGTTTTAATAGGTACAGCATTAGTGAGATTATCATGAACCGGACATGTCTTATCCATAAAGTCAGCGAATTTAGTAATTTCACTTTTAGTACTTGGGGAACGAAAATGCGTGGTGAAATGGATCTCATCAATCCCTGGTCGGTTATCACTATGGGTTCCTGTAATGACAAGATAGAGGGAACTAAAGTCGAAGTGGTGCGCACGGTGAAAAGTACCGGCTACCACTGATTCGCAGGCCCCTAATGCCTCTAATAACCCTTCAATCGGTGTAACGCCAGTATTGGTCCCACCATGGGCACGAGGAGCATCAAATGTAATGGAGAATTTACTACCCGACGTAGCCTGATAACGATGCTGTTGTTCTGTACTATTGACAGTAACTGAAAATGTTGTTAGTGACATATTAGACAACCTCCTAATCCTTAACAACCTGATCACGAATAACGGTGGTTCCCTTTGTTAGGGTGTCGTAAATCGGTGATTGTTGCTCAACTGTCTTGATAAAGTGTTGACAAGTTTTTACATCTTCACTGCTATTGATTATGAAATTGACTCTAATCTCTTGAAAGCCACTACGTATACCAGACACTCCCATAAAGCCACGTTTATCGAGATCACCTTCAACGTTAACCGTTAAGTGATCATAAGTAAAATTTTGCTGACGAGCCAATTTAGCCGCAGTTTCTTGAAGTGAAGCACCTAAAGTAGCAAGGAGAAGTTCCATCGGATTCATTCCAGTGTTATTTCCCCCAGCCTTAACCGGTTCATCAATCATAGTGTGTAAGCCTCTAGCATGAACATCACTTTGCAAACGAAGTGCGGTCTTACGCGCGGTTACTTTGTATTTATCCATAGTACATATCCCCCTTACAGAATCTAGGAAAGCCCTTTCATATCTAGTTTTAAGAATAGCAAATGACTAGTGAAAAATTAAGCACATTTAGCCAAATATGTAGTGAACTTGTTAAATTGACATCTCAGTCTTAAAGTTAACAGCTGGAAAGATTAACTGATAATTATCATTAAGTTGCTTGCGAGTAACGTGTAATCCAATAAGTGGAATGTAACCATTAATATCATCAATAGCATTTTGACTACTTTCAGCAGCACCAACTAATTGATTATTAGTATCAAATACTAAACTTAACTTCGCACTTTTATCGTTTTTTCCAGCGTATTCCATATCTGAGCTGTATAGTTGATCCATATCAACTACATGATACTTGCTGTCCTTTCTTGCCTTGTCTACATCTACCCCAACCTGAGCTATTTGTGGAAAAGTAAAAGCTGAAGAACCAATAATCGGGTAACGAATTGGATTACGCTTTTCATTCATAATTTGGTCAGCTAAATACATTGCTTCAAAATGAGCGGTTGGTACTAAAGCAGGTTCTTTTTTATCAATCACATCTCCTGCAGCGTATACTCCCTTAGCTGTTGTTTCTAGGTGATCATCTACAATAATACTATGCCTTGGGGATAACTTAATATCAGTATTTTCTAAATGTAGTTCATCAACATTAGCAATTCGACCACTGGCATCAACAACATAATCACTCTTAATTACATTGCCATCCGAAGTAAGTATTTCGTAATCATTACCTAGTTTCGTGATCTTTTCTACACCTTGGTCAAAGTAGAAATTAATTCCACGTTCTCTCATATCATCAACCGTATTCTGAACGTGCTTTTCACTAAAGGCCATCATTGGCCGTGGTAAAATTTCAATAATACTTACATGGCTACCAGCAGCTGCAAGCATAGTTGCTAGTTCCATTGAAACGATTCCTGCTCCAATAAACGCAACCTCGCTTGGTAATTCATTAAGATCTAAAACATCATTACTGTTATGAGTAAATTCACTTCCAGGAAAATTCAATTTACGTGGTTTCTGACCTGTAGCAATAATAATGACTGGAGCATAATACTTTTATTCATTAACCAATAAAGTGTGGTTGTCAACAAAGCTTGCATAACCTTGCAATGTATCAACACCAGCTTTTACAAAACTCTCTTCCTCGCTATCAGGCACATTTTCCCACATTGCCTTTTTGGTCTTCATAAGTTGGCCCCAATTTATTCTGCTGGCTTGTTCAATACCACGGCATTCCATTAACTGACTACCAAGTACATTTCTTACTGCTCCTTCAAAGAAAATTTTTGGCTCGCAACCATAATTAGGGCACGTTCCACCAAACTTATCCCCTTCAATAACCAGAATTTTCTTATTACTATGTTGTGCAGCTTTACTGAAGTTAATGGCTGCTGGGCCCCCGCCGATAATAATAACGTCATATTTTTTCATTATCTTATGTCCTTTCATATTTCGCTTACTTTATATAAGTTATTCTTTTTTATGCGTGTTCTCAAATTATGTGCTCTAAAATTGACTACAAATTTAAGAATTTGTCCTTTTTATTCCGTTGACAATTGTAAACATACGCACTATCTTTATTAAGAGCTTTTAAAAAGTAAGAAAGGAATGAAATAATGAAAAGTAAACGAATCACTGCACTACTTACAATTGCACTATTTACCTTTATGACATCGCTTGATTCTTCAATTGTAAATATTGCAACGCCAATCATGGCAAGAGAAATGAATGTCTCCTCTAGTACAATTGAATGGGTCATTTCAATCTACTTAATGATTATTTCAGCATTAATTATGTTCTTTGGGCGGTTAGGCGATATTGTTGGTAAAGTAAAAATTTTTAAAATAGGGACTTTGATTTTTACAATTGGGTCTCTAGTTGCTGGGATCAAAATTAATTTTAGCTTTCTACTTTTTGGTAGGGCAATCCAAGCATTAGGTGCTGCAATGACAATGTCCAATAACTTTGGTATAACGACTGAAATGTTTCCTCTTAAAGAAAGAGGTCGAGCTCTAGCAATTTTAGCTACCTTCTTTGCCCTCGGTTCAATTGCTGGACCATCTTTGGGCGGTTTAATTTTAACTACCGGTAGCTGGTCATACATTTTCTGGATTAATGTTCCAATTGGAATTGTTGCAATTCTTGTAGGCAACACTTCCCTACCTAAGGATTCTCTTAAAAACACTAATGAAAAACTTGACTGGTATGGTACAACTATCTTTGCGGCATTCATTGCCTTTTTCTTCTATGCTTTAATGCAAGGACAAACACAAGGTTATGCTAATCCGATTATCCTAACCACCCTTGTAATTGCAATTGCACTGTTAATAGCCTTTGTTATTATCGAATGTCACGTTAAGTTACCAATGCTTAATTTTAAGATTTTTAATAATGCTAATTTCACCATGGGAGTTGTCTCGGCGTTACTAGCATTTATTGTTGGTTATTTCTTCAGTATTTTAATCCCATACTACCTTGTAAATGCCCGCAACTATAATGCTAGCTTTGCCGGTATATTATTAGCTATTATTCCACTAACAATCGCTTTCTTCGGTCCAATCGGTGGAACACTTGCTGATAAATTTGGCGGTGAAAAGATTTCAATTATTGGTCTGGCATCTTTGATAATTGCCCAGATTTTAATCCTAAACTTTAATTTACATTCACCACTAGGGCTATTTATCGTTGCATCTTTCTTCTACGGTATCGGAATGGGACTTTTCCAGTCACCAAATAATTCTGTTATCATGTCATCAGTTGACAAGAAATTTTTAGGAATTGCTGGTAGTGTGAATTCATTGGCACGTAATTTTGGAATGGAATTAGGAGTTAGTTTATCTACAATAATTCTTTATAGTTCAATGAGTTTGAGAAAGGGTAAGAGCATTACAACATACCCAGTTGGGCAAAATCAATTATTTATGTTTGGCTTACACACCGCCTTCATTTTTGCATTGATATTTGCTGTAATAGCCGAGATCATTACCATTACTCGTTTCATAAAGAATTACAAAAATAAGTAAGTTAATTTAAGGTAAAATGTCGTACTTTCTTGGCATTTTACCCTTTTATTTTACAAATAAAAGATAACCCCCAGATAGCAAAAATTTACTATCTGGGGGCTATAATTTATAAAATCAATTGTCTGCCGACAGGCGTTCAATTAATGCTTGTTGCTGTGGAAACATCTTTTTTAATTGTTTCTTCTTTGGAATCAAAATCTCATTCGAAGAAGATGATGGTAACGTAACACTGACTTGAGAAAATCCGGTTACTCTTTTGACACTTTCCATCGCAATAAAGGTGTTTGGCTCGACATAAAAGCCATGAACCTCATCATTAGCCTTATTTAATCCTAATTTAACTAGTCGATAACGACCATCTTGGGTAAAACAATGTACATTAACTGGATCACCGTATGAATACATTAGTGCTTTACCGTATTGCACCATATGTAAATGTGATGGATGATCATGATCAATGGTTGTATACATTACTAGTTCTCCCGGGCGATAACCTTTGTTGACGGTATAAGAGGGATAAAAATTTTTGAATATTTGCTCCTGCCTTTTGCTTTCCTCCGGTGATAACCGTGGTTCTGGTTTAGCGGGTCCCTGCGTCTCAACTTCACCTTTGCCAGTGATTAAAGCATCAAATGCATCAACTATTGTAGATGAGAAACCAATAGAACGATCAGCAATCACACTAGGAATATTTAACTGTCCCTTATTAATCGTAATATAGTGGCTACGTTCGTTACCAGCAATTAATTGCATACTGGGGGCCTTAATCATTTGGTTTTGCGGACCAATTCCTAACTCTAAGACCAGAATCTTTCTATCTTGATAAGTAGTCAAAAAATTCTCAAAGCCACTAACCTGTTTTTGATCTATATTAAATGCCGAACCCGGGATATTTAGCGATAGAGGTGCTTTACATTCCGCGCAGGTTGGCAAGTCCTCCTCGGTTAAAGTCCCAGCCTGATCTTTTTCATAGATTTGATGAAGAGTTTCCTTCAAATCAACAAACGAATGGTCCTTAGGATGGTTAGAACAGATTCCTGTTTGCCAATTTCCTTCAATTTCAAGGAGGTTACTAAATTCAGCTAGTGCAAAATGATGATCAACATTAGATGTCCAAATAAAGTAGGGCTTATCACCAATGATTTGACGTAATTTACCCATTAATTCACCCGGATAATAATTGTAGTTGTAGTATTCCGCAATCCGAGCATAAACACGCCACTTGTCAAGCTCATCTGGGTAATGGTAGTTGAGGGCTCCTAATAGATTAGGCAAATTATATTTCTCTACTAAATCACCCAAAACCGTTGATAATTTTCTGTCATGGGCGAATAAATTTAGTCCTTCTGAAATTGAAAAACCATTACTAGCAGTTACTAAAATGGCATCAGCATCACTTAACCATTGTTGAGCTGTTTTTATCGCGTTAGTCATTTTGTCCTCCTTTGATTAATTCAGAAATATTTTGTAAGGCCTTAGCCGTATCACTATTAATCAACAGTGAACGATCTTTTATTGCTGGATTTGTTAAGGCATCACGAGGATTGAAATTAATATAGAATGACTGTGGCATGTAGTTGGTCATTTCCCAGAAGGGTTCCTGGATAAACATCGGTGTCATCCGACCAACCCCAATCTCAATGAAAAGTATCTTCTTTAACCGGTACTTGCCTAGAAATTGATTTGCTTTTTCGTACTCTTCATAGTATTTCTTATCTTCAAGAAATTCCGGACCACGGACCCAAGGAATCAGTGGTGTCCCGTCAACCTCGCTTTTGGGAATTAGTTCAGTAGGCAGCCGGTTATTATCGATTTGTGGTAATAAATTATCTAAGAAGCTTGCGGTAGGATACAAATGCTTATCCGTTGACGTATTTTTGCTTTGAAAGTAACCCCATGATCCTTGAATTTCACTAACATGCTCATTCGGGAAAAACTTCTTAAACAACATATCTTGATTGGTTGTAATAATATGGTAAGGCTTATTGTCAATGATTGTCTTTAGATAATCATATACCCTATTTTGAGGTGGAATGGTTGAAACCATTTTTAACATTTTTAATAAATAAGCCCATCGCTCTTCTTGAGATTCAAAACGGTTATAAAATCCTTTAAAAATACCTTCAAAGTGATACTTCTGATAAAAATCACTCATGTATTTCATGAATAGTGGACTAGCTTCATACCAAAAATCCATTCCGGCAGCATTAGACATCCCAGAGCCAGCCCCAATTATAATTGCATCAGCGTCATTAATGTGCGTTACTACAGTTTCCAGATCGTTCATTTTGTTCCTCCTTACTAGATAGTGTGTCTGTTTTTGAACACAGTGTAGTTAAATGATATTATTGATTATAATGATTAACGCGGCTCAAACGAAGAACATTTTTTCAGAGATGTCCATTTATCGACACTTTTACGAAAATGTGAAGAAACAACAGTTGAGCTCTAGTAGAAAGGAAAGCGAAATATTTGGTAAATAAGCAGAAGCGGCAAGACCGCCGCACAAGATACACGATTAATGTCATTAAGGATGGCTTTTTGGAACTGATTCAGCACAACCCATATTCTAAGATAACGATTAAAAAGCTTTGTCAAACCGCTGATATCAGCCGCTCAACATTTTACCTACACTTCGATTCAATGAATGATGTTTTGAATGCTGTTTTAGACGATGCCATCATGACTACATCATCAGATTACTTTAAAATTAACAATTTTAGCGTCGATTACCTTAAGGAAAATGAATCTTTAATTCCAGCTTGCCAAAGAGTAGGATCAGGCACAAAGTATCGTAAACTACTTTTGGACCCTGATTTAACCGAATATATTGTGGGACGAATCATGGTTCATGAGCGCGATCGAGTAGTTCCGGCAATTCAGAAAAAAACGGGCCTATCACAAGAGGATGCTGAAACACTATTCTTATACACGCTTCACGGTTCTTTTGCCGTTAACCGTGCAAATCACTTTAGGAAAAATGACCAATGGTACCATGATGTTCAGCTGTTAAATAAATTTACTTTGAATGGTTATCAGGCCCTAAAATAGGTAAATTACTTTTCCACCATTATTTTTGGTAATATGCAAAGTTCATATTTTATATAGTTGTTTGTAAAAGCCACTACAAAGTTTTTGGTGGATTATAGAATGAAGTTAGCCACCTAATTGGTGGTAAATGCAAAAACGCCATTCGGCGTGACATCAGGTATCATATTAAGTGAATCAAACCTATATGAAAGGATGTCCGTCAAATGACGCACTTAAATGATACCATGCCCACTAACCTTTTGGCCACTCATCGCAAATATGCACACCTTACTAAAGAAGAGCGAGTGATGATTGCGACTTTAAAGTCGCAAGGACTTTCCAATCGCGCAATCGGTCGTCAATTAGGAGTGAACCAC